>Ga0070750_10002514_pt1 | contig 10141 bp, 4 predicted proteins | sample VirMetDEL_Nov_24_FD_77013 | JGI IMG/M metagenome (GOLD analysis project Ga0070750, IMG submission 77013) | Aqueous microbial communities from the Delaware River and Bay under freshwater to marine salinity gradient to study organic matter... | ecosystem: Environmental > Aquatic > Marine > Coastal... | reverse complement strand
CATCGACAACTTTAGACTTAGTAACGACCTCCTTCACGGGAGGCGTTTCTGCTAGAATCGACTCGCTCAGAGCTAAAAGATCTTTAGTGCTAGCACTCATCTTTTAGATCCTCACTTCTTCTTCTTCAGAAACGCTGGCATGTCGTCGTCTTCTTTGTCGTCATCCTTCTTCTTCTTCGGCTTGTCCTCGTCGTCATCCTCACACTCAGCTTCATCAAGCTCGTCTTCCGACTCTTCAAGGTATTCGCCGTCTTGCTCAAGGGCTTCGTTGATCGTGCCGAGGATGAAATCAACACACTCTTGCATGTTCTCCTCAGGGATCGGATGCTCTAACTCCGACTCGCAGAGCGGGCAGACATGCTCGTCAGCAAAAGACTCTTCAACAACTTCAACCTCTTGCGACTCAGCCAGAGTCCCCGCAGCGGCGAGTTGGTTAGCGGCAAGGATCTTGCCAACAAATTCATCATTAACATCAATGTAACGCATAGTAGTATACTCCTGTATGTATATGTATTTAGTTTAATAGATTAAAATCAATAAAATTATAATTTGATCGTATGCACACCATCCCGATCAGCTAAACTTATGGTAGACTTAGAGTCCTCTGCTATAATCCTAGACGTAGTATTATATCCAGATTCAATACTCCCTATTGTGATTCCGTTTCTAAGCCCATTTGCAATTTCTAATATAAGCTCTCTGCTGACATCGTAGAACATCTCCCCTACTCTGGTTATGGGCATCCTACTAAACACATCATACCAAGTTAAAGTAGACGTATTGTAAGTATTAGATAGGTAATCAATAACTTCCCTAAGCATGTATGCCGTGCCGTATGCAGATGCCGGTGCCGAACTAGTCCCATACTCTTGATTACGCGAAGAATAGAAAGTTTTTGTAAAATCTTCTTCTACGTATTTATATCCGATATTTTGAGTGTCCTCTGGTTCAGCGATGCCTACACGATCCACACCATCCTCATTATGCAAGTTATATGACCTAAATATTGGAGCAGGCGTTTCGTCTATGCTCTGATCTGTGGCAGGTATAACCTTTAAGGATCTTGTATGCTTATCACCATACTTATCTAATGTAGAGTTACCATTGAAGGGATTAAACATACCACCCGCAACAGGAGTAACGACAAGGCCAAAGGGAATATTCCTCACAAACCTAGACCCAACAGTAGATAACGCTTTATCTTTAAACCCAGCTAAGTTAAAATCCTTCATAGACAGTGTAAAAGAAGATGTGTCTAGTATGTATCGGTATATAGGATCTCGATAATCAATGGATAAGACTGGAGTGTTCAAAGCGTTATTGTTAAGATGTCTTTGGATGTCCCCACTGGCTGTTAGAAGTGAATAAGTAGCACTGTATTCTTCTACTAAAGAATCACTAACATAATCACCTTCAACTGAGCTAAGGTCAACTGCGAAGAATAAAGGTTTAACTTCCGAAGTGCCTGCGTCGCCTGAGGCAAACTCGTGCTTACCAGTAAGTGACGTTGCTGTAATCTTAAGCGCCGGATCTTCACCTAACATTCTAAGAACTTTAGACCTCACTGCCGCAGGAGCATAGTAAGCCTGACCTAGCACATTATCAGTAGAGACAGGCACCCCTTCGGCATCAAGGTTTGTCGCATCAATGTAGTAACCACCGCCATCTCCGATATTAACTTTGTTAGGTGAGCCGACACTAGGGACTGTTATTTGATCGACAGCAGTTATAGTATCAACCTGAAACCCTTCGTTTGCTACTGCTAAGTCTTTTACAGTACCATTCAATGTGGTTACTTCAACTTCAATATTCAAATCTTCATTAAGAGGTCTTGCTCTATTTATTTGAAAGTTCTGCCACGGAGTTGATTTATTGTTTTGATAAGTGTGTAAATTATTTTTTAAATAGTTTATAGCCAAACGGTCAGCATATTCTTTGTTGTCGGGACTTTCAATAATTTCAAAGGAATCATCAATTTGATTTTCAGCTACGTTTTTAAAGAAGTTTACATCTATTTCATCAACTCTTCCTTCTAGAATATACTTCCGTATAACATTCAACATTGTAGGAACACCTACAGGTTCCCCTCCAGTAAACCTAATGTATTGGAAAGTATCTGCTAGCGTCGGATCTAAACTAGCCAGCAACTGATCGTCCGATAAGTTTTGAAGTAATGTTTCACTCCAAGATTGATTAGTTTCTGTAATATTAACTATCTCTGATATTTCTTCTGTAACTTGAGCTTTAAATAACTCTCTGTTTAAATTGTTAGGTACCAGATTTATTTTACCAGTAGATCCTGTCTCAAAGAAATTTAACTCTGGGTCAAATAGAGTAGGCTTCAATATGTTTCTTTGAATGTCTCGATAATTTTCATCTTCAATTATTGGAGACACACTAATAACATTAGCATTTAAATTTTCTTGAGCAGTAGTAATTTCTCTAGAAGAAATTTTAAGTGTATTACTAAGTGACGGTTCGTTAGGCTCACCTACGGAAGGAGCTTGCGTTAAAGGTCTACCTACTCCAGGTAGAGGTTCTCCACCCCCTGTAGTAACATTACAATTTCTTTCTTCTATTACAGGGACGCAAACTGTTGAACAACTTTGCTCGTCATCAAAAGGAGGCCCTAACCATATTTGATATTCTTGCCCGTCATAAGGCCCTCCTAGCTGCGTACTAGATGCAAGTAGTCCCCCTGAAGAAACACTTAAAGTTGTATTGACAGGAACACAACCTCTAAAGATAGCTTGATACCTCTGCTGCTCTAATGGAAGTTGCTCATCTCCAGGGCAAACATACCTTAACTCTTGGCATTGGTATTTCTGTGAAGTTGCTCCGGTGGCTGTGGTGCCTAGACCTGGAATAGTACCTGCCCCTGTGATTGGACCTGAGACTGGACATATCCCTGATACTGATTTACACTTAGCTTCACATTGATCCAACGTCTGATTAATACAGTCGGGATCTTTAACAATAAGTCCATTTTTTTTATAAAAAGGATTACAAGGTACACAAGCTCTTATTGTTAAAGCAGTTATATTTGAATTAGGTTCAGGACAAGGTATAACTTTTAAAGTTACGCAAGCGTGATACTCTCTTCCCGGTGTTTGATTGCCTGGGCCTGGGGGGCGGGGTCCTCCTCCTGTTGGCTTATAAGGAGGAGGCGTTATAAACGGAGGGTCAGGGTCATCAGGGGGTGTGGGGGTAAGGACGACCGGCGTGACTGGCTTTAACTGACCACTAGCTCCCGGCCCTACAGTGCCGGGAACGAAACCTCTACCACACGGAAATACAGTAGGCATACTCCCTCAATTTAGACAGTCCTTACTGTAGGATCTGTTTGCTCCATAAGACGACCGTTACTACCGTGGGATCTAGCAGCATTTTCCTCGGATATCCCAATAACTTCCCAGGTAACAGAAGGATAAAGCAATGGGATTCCTCCCTTAAATAAAGTAGGGCTTGTATTAAAATTAGGATTATCACCCATCATTTGGTTAAATAAACTTTGAGATTGTTGTGATGTAATTTCATTGAAAAGAGATTCTCTACCTACCGTAACCGGACTGTAGTTTTGGAAAGGTGAACCACCTAATAATGGCATTTGGGTTTGCACAAATCCTGCAAATCTCTCAGGATCACTCCTATGAATCCAAGGTAAATGCCCGTTTGCTTCAGCAAGAGTTTGATTCACATTCGTACCTGCCCAAGCAACATTAATGACAAAGTAATCTTTGAATCTTTGAACCCAAACACAGGATGAATTTCTTAAACGATCGTCATTAGGATCTGAAAGAGGAGCACAGTGTAAGAGATTTACATTTACATGGTAATCCGCTACCCACGGAGTGCTTTCAAAGTCTAACTTTATTCGTTTACTAACAAAGTTTATTTGTAGATTTCTAGCATTTATATCATTTAGAACACTTTGACCTACATCTCGACCTATATCACCTAAAGCTCCTGGGATATTAGTAAAGCCGCTACCGGTACCGGAGGGTCTGGGCACTCTTACGGTCGCCCGGTAACCAACGCCAGTGCGAGGACCCCAATTGTACATAGCAAGCCTATACCCCGGATCATATAAGTCTTTAATCTGGGTTAAATTCTTTTCAAGAGCTTGATTTATACCACCCCTCCAAGGAGGTAAATACTTAGCAGCATCATTAGTGCTTTTGAACTCGGCTGCGTATGGTATAGAAAGGTTAATATAATCACAAATCTTAGTACCTGGATTTTCAACTTGAGAATTTGCAGTCCAACTAGCAGGATCCCACTGCGGATAATAAGGAAGCGAGCCAGGACGATATCCGTAATTCTCTTCCACTAAATCAGCAAGTGAGCCCATTGTAGCACCAAACAAAGCACCTCCCGCATTTGCACGAGCCTGCTTAATAAGAGCACCCTCAGGACCCCAGAAACCTCCAAGAACATCACCAGCAGCAATCACACGAGTAGGGCTATTATTTCTTGCGGCTCTATTTTCGTTGGAAATCCCATCAATTCTAACTCTAAGATCAGAATAGACTTCCTTCCTAACCTTCTCTAAGTGAGCTTCAGTAACAACCGGGTTAGCAATAGAAACTTGAGGAGTTGCTGCCGCAATACCAGCACGCTCATTATAAGCTAACTCAGTGGTTCTAAAGAATGGTCGTATGTCGATAATGTCTTCATCATTAATGATATCAGGAATTGGACCGGCAGCTTTCTGAACTCGAATATAAGCAACAGGGAGAATAGATTGACCAATAAGAGCGAAAGAATCTGTTTCTAAGTTCTCAGAAAGAACAGGAGCCAAGTTCATAAGATCGTCTGGAGACGGGAAAGAACCCTTAATGACTCCAGCAGAAGTAACAAACCCATTATTAGCACCGTTCTCATCCCCTGGATGGGCGAGCATGATGGGTGTACCATCAAGAGTTTGTAGGCTTACCCTGTCGTCAGCGAGGTTGTTGTTAGTCGCGGTATCTCTAGACACACCAATACCAGCGCCTTTAAGAATACCTAGAGTAGGTCGTGTAAGCACCGTAGGTTGACCAGCAGCATCAAACTTCGGGATAGTTGTTTCTTCCTCATCAATTGCTTTACTGTATATAAACAGTAAATCAATTCTATGATTAGCTTCTAAGTTTTGTTTGCTTCCGTTTGAGTCGTAATAGAAGAAATCTTCTGGTTCGTTATTAGCATTGACAGGAAAATCAGGAACAGTAATTTCTAATTCTTCTGGCACGTCCACAACAGATGTTCTGATAGCGCCCCGCCATCTTTTAATGAATTCAGATTCAATCCTACCTTGCTGGCCTCCAAATGGCCTTTCACCAGCAGTATACACATTTTTAATGAGTGTTAAGTCTCTGGTTAGCTCAGGAGTATTATGCTTAAGTAGCGCACCGATGTAGTTTGGATAAAGAGGTCTATCATCAGGATCTAACTCGCTATCAAACTGAGAGTAGCCAGGAGAACTGACATTTAATGTTGCCGGGTTATCTCGATAATTTAGACCATCTTCATCATCAAAAGGGAATACAAACGCTCTTTCAGCAAGACCGTTCATATTCAGAGCGTCACCTAAACGACCTTGTTGAAATTCTTGAAGAACATCGGAAACATAATTTCCAATATTTGTCTCAACTCTCCAGGTATTCAAGTCAGAAATAACTTCCAATTCCCCATCAGATACAGTGCCGTTACTAAAGCCAGCTATTTGTCTCACAACTTGAAGTGGAGTTAAGTTGTAAGCATTATTAATCCTAGAGGTATATCTTCCTGGCTTAACTCTAACTTTACGATCATTTCCCGTTGCGTAAGGAAGAAGTTCTGAAAAGTTAGACCTATCTATTTGAATCTCTTTCTTATTGTTTTGTTTAGTAATGATGCCATCTACTTGATCTTTAAGAAATCTTTGAGATTCCTCTAACTGTTTGATTGGAATATTATCAACTTCGTAGTAATATGGATCGTTAGCTTTGAAATACCTAATAGGGTTAACATAAGAGTAAGGTGTATCGTAGTATTTAATTTCGTTAGTCATTAGTTATCCTTCTTAAGATCAAAGTTATTTATAGATGCCATCCCTTGGCCGTAGGGGTAAATGTTGTAGGAATCTCCACCAACATTGTTAATATCATAATAGCCTTGGACAACTTTAGCTAGACCAGACTTACCTACGGTATTATGCTTTGCATTTGCAAATGTGTTCAAAGCTGAGTCATCAAGGAATGCTTTAATGCTACCAGCACCCGCCATCATTGCAGAAGCATAGTAGAATCCAGATGCATTAATGTTACCGTCGATGTCTCTCTGGAACAGGCTCGTGTATTGAGTGGAAGGTATAAACTCATCAGTTGCGGATGCTATTAAGTTACCAGAGAAGTTGTAACCTTGAGCAAATACCTGCCTAGCTAAACCTTCTAACCTATTTGTACCCGAAGCTACCAGGAAGTTACAGGCAGGGTCAGTCGAGAAGAACAATCTAAAACATCCATAGTTCTCACCACTTGCAGACTTACCATAAGGATTCTCAGTGCTGTGACCGTAGTAATCAAGGATGGAGAGACTGCTTGTATCTGGTGTGGAACTCGGAGCGCCACTAAGATTACCCCAAACCCCAGAAGGTCCATGGAATCCGCTGTTTCTTGGGTGAGTGCCACTCACTGAAATATATGAGGATTCAAGGATAGAGTTATCCGCGATGTTCCAAATGAAAAGTCTTGAACAGTGAGGGCCAGGAAGAGGATCTGTCCCGTAATAATCATAAGCGACAGAAGAGGCATCTGGGAATCCTGCTTGAGGGAAGTGAACATTAGTAGCTTTCACTAAACTATTTTCAACAGCCCTAACACACATACCTCCCGTGGTTACCGAAGATACAGGCGAGGCGTTATGGATGTAATCAGCAGTCATAGATCCTGCACCAGGGGCGTTAAACTGATAAGCTGCTGTTCCTGTTATAGCTGCATTATTAGCAGCAGCAGAATCAGCATCTAAGTCTACTAAATTAGCATTAGGGTAGAATTGCAGGTAGCCTCCGCTGGCATACTGAGTATAATTACTATCTAGGAATCTGTATCCTGGGCTAGCTACAGTCGCGGATGCGTAAGGACTGGAGAGCCACTTATCGAAATAATCTCCAAGGTTCTCCATGAGAATGTTAGAATTTCTGTTGGCAACAAGACAAGCCCTAGTAGAGTGCAGTTCAACCATGGTGTGGTTCTCAGCACTAGATAAGTCGAAGGAAGAAACTAGCAGTTCTCCGTTCGAGCTTTGGTGCGGTGTTATTTCAATGTTAGAATTATTCTCAGCTAAGACATCAATGCCTAACCTAAACATTGAGGTGGGGCCTTGAAGTTTAATAGTTGATCCGTTATTAGCAAAAAGGCCAACGACATTAACATTATCAGCCCTAGCCAACGGTCCTACCATCATGTTGGCATACTCTCTAGACCCTCTTGCACACAATGTAGAGTTATTCTCTACCTTAGCTAAAAGACCATACTGGGATGTGGTAGTAACTCCTGCGGGACTTTTAAGTAATCTAGCGTGAACCAAGTCTGCGTCAGAATTATTTTTAAGATGGATAGACGGCAGCAATTTATCAGTATGCTCCTCTCTTCCAAAAGATCCACTTGTGAAAACCATACTATAGGTAGATGGCATAGAGCTAACGTATACAGGACTAATAATAGAGTTGTTACATTTAATGTCCTGACCATTTCTAATACAAGCTAATTGAGATGTTTGAAATGCTTCAACGTGATCCTTGCTAATTTGTGTATAAAGGGCGTAAGCATCTTTATTGTATACTAATTTTGAATTCTCTAAATTAATGCCGACCGATTGATTATACCTACAGGTCAAAGAATCAGTTTCAACTTTAGAATTATCACAATCTAAACCTATATAATTCCCGTTAAGAATTAAACGACCCGAGTTAGAGATCACAGAGTTTTCTAACTTAACACCAGCCTCAGTGTTCAGTTCTGAAAATATCTGATAGCAGGAATATGTAGGTGCAGGAGCCGAGGAGTTTTCTTTACGACCTCCTAAAATATTTGAATTTATAGCATGTATACCTATATCATTTCTAGAAAAAGAATATAAGTTTTCATTACCTACGGACGGTAAGGTCGTTGTTGATGGTTGCACGCCGAGGGTAGTTAATCTAAAGTATTCTCCATAGTCATCACTAGCGGCTCCATCGGTGCTAGACAGAGCAAGGTAATTAGCATTATCTCTATCATAGGTGTCTTTAAAATTTAGTGTAGAGTTTAAACAGTAGACACCAGCCCCATACCCGGCTAACTTAGAATAGCTATTTCTTTTCTCTGAAAAAGGGATACCAGTTCTAACAGAGCCGTTTAACTCGTAATTCCTGTAAGCAACTAAACCTTTTAGAACATTTACATTAGAGTCACTACAGTAGAGTCCAGCTTTATTAGCTCTGGATACCGACAACCTTTCTAAATTAATATTTGAATTAAGAATCTCTACCCCATTATCTCTACTGTGTTTGGAATCTACATTAAAGTTTCTCAAATAAATTGGCCCATCGCAGTTTTTAACTTTGATATATTCGAGGTGATTAAAGTATGCAACAGCAGCTACCGTGGTGTTGGCATTAATACCCGTAGCATCACTACCCCATTGAATCTCTGAATTATTGATAAAATCTAACGTGCTAACATCATACGTAGCCATCTCAGTGGTTGGAGTTTTATCAAAAGCTTCAAATTCTAATTTTGATAATGAAGATGCTTGTGTAGGTGAAGTCGTCCAAGGAGCAACCGTGCTAGACAGTGCTGCTGTTAAACGTCCGAAGTCTCTAGCTGCTCTCTGAGCAAACACGTAAGGGTTTACAAACCTAGAGTCTGCATACCTAAGCCCTTCGGAACCAGAAGCGACAAATATATCATTGTTGTTCTCATCTTTTGTAAACAAGCGAGATCTCATTAAATCAAAAGATATGATAGGGATAGAGCTAGAGTCTGGAGAAATAAGTGATGCAAGTCTAGGTTGTCCACCCGCTGTCAGAGAGGATAGTAAGCCATAGTTAGAGTCAGTATCCACATACTCAGAGTTGTTTCCGAAAGCAGCATTATTGTTACTATTAGGGCTTTGATATGCAAAGTTTCTATTGATGATCTCAAGAGCACCATTAGGTCCAAAAGACTTATTAGATAAATTTAGACCACCAAGATTACCAAAGCTTGCAACCTCAATGAGGATAGGGTAGTTAATAACTTCAGGCAGAGCGTCAATGCAGGAGCTTAATGTCGTAAAGTAGAGAGGGTTACACGACGATGTAGCGTCAGCGGATACAATGAAAGACATACCAGTCAAAGCAGATGTTGGATGACCAAACTTCTCCCACAGAAGATGAGTGCGCTCATCTAAATCGTGGAGAGGTAAGTTATCCTGCTCCCAATTATAGAAAGAGCTAGCATCATACTTAGTAACCTTATCAGTCCAGCAGGCTAAAAGGTTGTTAGATCCACCTGATACGTATACGTCACTTGGGTTTAACATGTTATCCGAATGAGATTGTCCATCTGAACACTAGAGCAAAATCGTCTGTTTTTCTAATGTTACTAAAGTATCTATAAGCTGCGAGCACAGAAGTCTCGGTAGCGTTAGCTTTTGGATTCTTAATAAACAATCCAATTTCATTTAAGTTTGCATCCTGACCATCCCTGGTTAGGTTATTGCAAGAATCTTCGTCAATAAAAATTGTATAACGAACAGTTCGATCATCAATCTTAGTGACCTTACTAAATGGAATCTTAGAATACCATTCGCCAGTAGTGGTGGCTATATCATTAGCCCAACGATACCCTGAGACAACCTCTAGGTTACTATCGCCGACCCCAATATATTCTGTTTGAGAAGAAAGGGCACCCGAAAGATCTGTCGTGCTACTGACTTGAAGAGCATCACCGCCGCTAACACCAAGCTTAAATCTATCAATCTGATAATCTGTGATTGTTTCCGACCCAACCTTACCATAAAGGTGAGCTAACGCCCAACCAAAGCCAGACACAATGACGTTATCTTCGTCATACACAAGCTCTTCCTGACCATCAACGACCTTGTGAACCGTTAAGTGTCCTTTTATACCTAATTGACTTGTCAGTGATTTAAT
>Ga0070750_10002505_pt1 | contig 10160 bp, 10 predicted proteins | sample VirMetDEL_Nov_24_FD_77013 | JGI IMG/M metagenome (GOLD analysis project Ga0070750, IMG submission 77013) | Aqueous microbial communities from the Delaware River and Bay under freshwater to marine salinity gradient to study organic matter... | ecosystem: Environmental > Aquatic > Marine >... | reverse complement strand
CTCTGAGTGGATCGGTCCCAATGCTTATACACCTGGGTAAGACGGTTTTGGGCCAGGGCCAGCCAAAGATCGAAGAAGCAAAGGAAAACCCATTGGCACAGTTTTTGCCAAGAGCCGAAACGCTAAAGAATTTACCTAAATCTGCGGATGAGCCGAGCGACTGAATATGCTCAATCAATTGTCTCGGGCGAAGTCCAGGCATGTAGATGGATTAAGCTAGCTGCCGAAAGGCATATGGGCGATCTGAAGCGATCAGACGTGTACTACGATCTCGATGAGGAAGATCGTCGCTGCGGATTCATCGAGAACATTCTAACGCTCGAGGATGGATCTCCTTTCCTGCTCGAGCCTTGGCAAGCTTTTATAGTCGGATCGATATACGGCTGGAAATACGATCAAGATGATCGCCGCAGATTCAGGAATGCCATGATATTTGTATCCCGCAAAAACGGAAAATCTGCTTTATTGGCTGCTATTATACTGTCGTCGCTGGTCCAAGATGGCCAATGCTATTCGCAGATGTTCGCGGTTGCTTCGGATCGCGGTCAAGCTACGCTGCTTCGCGACTACGTTTCTGGCTATATAAAGCGATCTGAACACTTGTCCGAAATCCTCGATGTGCAGACTTGGCTAACTAGGAACAAACTCACCGATACGGTGTTCAAGGCGTTGCATGCCGATCATCGTCGCCTTGATGGATTAAACCCTGCGGTAGTTGTCTTTGATGAATTACATAGCCAAGAGGGACCGGAGTTAGACGACGTCATAAACTCGTCCTTCGGATCTCAGCCAAACTACTTATATGCCAAGATCTCAACAGCCGGAGAGTTTGGCAGGGAGAAGCCAGCTATGAAGCAAAAAGACCTAGGCGAGAAAGTTCTGGAAGGAGTAGTCGAGCTGGATGACTATTTTTATTTGAACTATACTATCGACAAGGGCGACAAGTGGGATGACCCGAGCATATGGCCAAAGGCTAATCCGAATCTAGGCGTGAGCAAGAATCTAGATTACATGACCGCCCTGGTAGATGTGGCTAATGAGATTCCACAGAAGGTCTTGGATTTTAAGACCAAGCAGCTAGATGTATGGATAGAGGCTTTCGATCAGTGGATCGACTCGCAGCGTTGGGATGAGCTAAAGGGCGACTTTGTGTGGGAAGATTTGCAAGGATGTAAAGCGTGGCTAGGGATCGACTTGGCTCGTGTTCGCGACATATCTTCCGTAGTGGCCGTAGTTCAAACCGATCCTGATGAGCCGCTAAAGATCTTGGGAAAGCATTTTATACCAAACGACGACATTGAGAGAAGAACTAGGCACGACAAGGTCCCGTATGCCGTTTGGCGTAACCAGGGCGATATCGTGACGACTGATGGCAATACAACCGACTTTGATGCGATATTTGAAACGATAATGCAGTGGAGCGATCATCTAGAGATCCAAGAGATCGCCTATGACAGACATTTCTCAGCCGAGCTTGTCCAGAGACTGTATAATGAGTCGCTCGAGCTAGTGCCGTTTGGGCAGGGCTTTATCAGCATGAATGACGCCGTTTGTGGCCTAGAAAGGCTGCTACTTGGCAAGAAAATGCAGCATAATGGCGATCCAGTACTTGCTTGGGCGTGTTCAAACACGATTTTGGCCACAGATCCCGCAGGAAACCGGAAAATGGACAAAAAACGCTCAAAAGAGAAGATTGACCCCATGGTAGCTCTCGGAATGGCAATTGCTAGATCGCAGGACAGCATCGAAGACGAAGGGCCTCAAATTTACGTTTAAACACAAAAAAGCCGCCCTCCCGCTAAGGAGGACGGCTTGCATAACCAAAACCAGCCCTGATACTGGCTATTTGGTTGGATCGGTCAAGTGTTTTTTGACCTTTTCCCAGTACGGAATCGTAGATTCCTTCAAATAACCCGTAGGCCCACCATTGTGGATTCGGCTTATGTATTCTGCTCGGCTCATCCCCGCTGGCCGCTTGTGATCTTGGGCGTACCGATCCATATACGCTATGAAGATCCGACGGGCCTTTTCAGGATCGAACGCATCTTCATGGGTCCAATCCTTATTGGCCCACTCAGCCGCATCCTGCACATAAGCAGAATGCATTTGTAAGAGCCCATAGGCCTTTCCCGCATCGCCTACGGCGTTTTGGTCACCGCCGCTCTCTACGGCGATTATCGCCAGTATTAGGGCAATCATGAGTAAACCTCCCATCCGTTTCCAATGAAAGAACCACCAATGTGGTTCTGGGGATCATGAAAGCCGACTATCGCGTTCGGATAATCGGCCTTTGCCAACTCAAGGGTATCGTAGAAATCTACGACGGTTTTTCTATCCTGACCAGCTAGGACGCTGGTATCTGGATATTTATCTATTTTGTACACGACTAGACCATGCACACTTGCTTCTATTGAATAGGTCATACGTTTTTCAGGCTTTCACTAGTTTTGATCATGTCAAAAACAAACTTATAAAAAACATGTAAAATATTTAGTCAATTAACCCTAAAGTCATGTAATATTACTATAGAGGCATTATGCGTAATCCATTCCGTAGAAAATCGAAAGACGAGCCGCAAAATAACCTATCATCGCCCGATGAGTGGCTAGTCGATGCTCTCTTTCGTGGATTGTCATCCTCGGGAGTTAAGGTGACCCCGATTACGGCTCTGGGTGTATCAACGGTCTACGCTTGCGTAAACGTCATCTCAAAAGCGATCTCTAGTCTTCCACTATGCATTTATGAGCACAGCGAAAACGGAGACAAGGTAAAGGCCTACAATCATCCTCTTTATAACGTCCTGACACTGAACCCGTCAAAGAACATGACGACCAGCGAGGTCATGGGGGCAATTGTTAGCAATCTCATACTTCGCGGAAACTCATACTCTCTGTTAGGTCGCGACGGGCTTGGAAACGTCAGGCAGATGATGCCGATTGAACCAAGCGACATGAGCTTGCAGATTCATCCTGTCACAAACGAGATAGACTACCTGGTCGATGGCAAAAAGGTTCAGCGATCTAGGATTCTTCATGTCAAGGGGCTAAGTAGCTCCGGCGTTCTCGGCTTTGATACTACTACGCTAGCTAAAGATACAATCGGTCTAGCAATTGCCCTCCAGGATGATTTGGCGAGTTTCTTTAAGAACGGGGCAAAGATGGGTAGTATATTGCTATCTGATAAAACGCTCAAGGCTGAACAGATTCAGAGACTTCGCGATGCATTCGACAGCCGCCACAAGGGAACCGACAATACATACAAAACGGCGATCCTGACAGACGGTCTAAGACCTTTTACAGAACGCTTTAGCTACCAGGATTCTCAACTGGCCGAGCAACGCAAAATCACGACACAAGAGATTGCCAGAACATTTGGTGTACCTTTGTCAAAGTTGCAGATCGAGTCGGCAACGCCTAGAGCTAATGTTGAGGAATCGAATCGGGACTTTGTTACCGGAACGCTTCGCCCGATTGTAGTCTCGCTCGAGCAGGTGTTAAATTTAAACCTAATACCAGAATCGCAACGAAACCAATTCTCTATCAGCTTCAATATGGACGCTCTCCTTCGCGGGAATGTCGAAGCTAGATATAATGCATATCGGATCGGACGTGAATCTGGATTTCTATCTGTTAACGAGATCAGAAGAATGGAAGGACTTAACGGCATAGGCGAACAGGGAGATACCTATTTGCAGCCGCTAAACTTCACAGAACTCGGATCAGCACCTAATCAAGAGGAAATAGAAGATGAGTAAGATTTATATATATGATCAAATCGGCGGAAACGGAATTGTAGCTTTAGACGTCATCAAGCAGCTATCCGATCTAGATGGAGACATCGACGTACACATTAATTCCGGCGGCGGGTCAGTAAGCCAAGGGATTGCTATTTATAATGCTCTTAAAGAATATGAAGGCCAGGTTCACGTTTTCGTGGATGGTTTGGCAGCTAGTATTTCATCGATCATCGCAATGGCTGGCGATACCCTTACAATGGCTGAAGGATCTCTAATGATGGTTCACGAGGTTTGGACTGAGATCGCAGGAAATGCCGGAGAACTTCGCAAGGAAGCCGAAGTGTTGGAGAAGCATACCAATACTATTTTGGATATATATGAAAGCAATACGCCTTTGAGTCGCGACGAGATCAAGAAAATGCTTAAGGCTGAAACTTGGCTAACTGCTGAAGAGGCATATGAGCTAGGCATCGCCACAGACATTTCAGGAGCACTCAAGCAAGCTGCCTCTGTTAATATAAATAGCTTCATGAATGCTCCCAAGGAGCTTGAGGCAATTATCGCTCTCAACACTAAGAGTCTAGATCCAGATCCAGAACCAGAGCCAGAAAAATCGAACTCTGATTCTGAACAACCCCGGGGCGAGGAGGATCGAGACGATCACAAAAACATTTCAATGGTTCCAACAGCCGAAATGGCCGCTGAAGCAGCCAAGGGACTAGAATGGCGAGCGGAATACAATCGCGGTGGAACTGAAGTTGGAGTGGCTAGAGCTAGAGATATAAAGAATCGCAAGACCCTCAGCCAAGACACTGTTAACCGAATGATTAGCTACTTTGCGAGGCACGAGGTCGATAAGGAAGCTGAAGGATTCCGCCCAGGTGAAGATGGGTACCCGTCCGCAGGCCGAATTGCCTGGAGCTTGTGGGGCGGGAACGCGGCCCAATCTTGGGCTAACGCTCGTCGTGAAGATGACTCCGAAGCTTATTACGATCCCGAGGAGGAAGAGGAAAAGAATTTCACAGATAAAGAATTTGTCGCTCGTTTAGAATCTGCCAAGCAGCGTCTGGCGACACTAACCAAACTGGCCAAGCTCTAGCGAGCGACTCGGCCCAAAAAACAACCCATACACAACTAAAAAAAATGGATAAACTAGTAAACAAGCGCGCTCAGCTAGTTGCTGAAATGCGTTCTCTCCTCGATGGTAAGGAAGGCTTGAATACGGAAGACCAAGAAAAGTTGGCTAAAATTGAGGCCGACTTTGATTCTGTTGAAAAGCAAATCCGAGCTGAAGAGAAAATTAATAAGATTGAAGACAAGTTGGCTTCTGTTATCGAAGACAGCTACGCACCTTCAATCCAAAAGGAAAATAGCGTAGACGACTACCGAGCGGCTTTTGATGAGTATGCTCGGAGAGGACTCTCTGCTCTAACTGGCGAAAAACTGGCTGCTCTACAAGTGGGCACCGATTCCGAAGGTGGCTTCATCGTTCCTGAGTCTTTTGAGACCAAGATCGTTGAAATTCTACAGGATGTTAACCCATTCCGCAGCGTTGCAAACGTAATCCGCACGGCTTCAGATCGGAACATTCCGGTTGAATCCAGCATTGGTTCTTTTGCATATGTAGCAGAAGAAGGAGCCTACGGATCTTCTGATCCCGTGTTCGCTCGCGTTACCCTCGGTGCTCATAAAGCTGGCGGTATTGTCAAGGTTTCCGAAGAACTCCTCCAGGATGCTTTCTTTAATCTTGAAACTTACTTGGCTAACGTAGCTGGTCGTCGTTTTGCAAACCTTGAAGAAGCTTCTTTCTGCACCGGAACTGGTAGCAGCGAGCCTCAAGGTCTGTTCAACCCAACCTACAGCAACAATGTGACCGGAGCTGTTTCGGCTACTGCCGCAATCGCTAGCGACGATCTGATCGATGTTTTCCATAGCCTCGGACGTCAGTATCGCAGCAATGCTACATGGCTGATGAATGACGCTGCTGCAAAGCTGATCCGCAAGCTCAAAGATGCTGACGATCAGTACCTATGGCAGCCAGGTCTGCAAGCAGGTCAGCCCGACACGATTTTGGGTCGCCCCGTTATCGTCTCGACTCAGGCTACTGCTCCAGCGGTTGACGCAAAGAGTGTTATCTTTGGAGATATGTCTTACTACACGATTGCTGATCGTGCTGGCGTATCTGCTCAGAAGCTTAACGAACTCTATGCAGCAAACGGCCAGGTTGGCTACAAGTTCAGCACGAGAAACGACGCGAAGGTAATTCTGAACGAAGCCTTCACTTCTTTCACTCACGGAGCTGCTTCCTAAGATTGCAAATTAAAGCAATAAAAAGTTTTGCTACAAAAGGCAGTGGCTATCGGGTTGGGGAGACCTACCAGGTAGCCGCTGCCACTGGCAAACAATGGGTCAAAAACGGATGGGCCGTGGAGGTTAAAACCCCGCGAGCCAGGAAGTCTAAAAGCCCAGAGGTAATATAAGCCTCCCCGTTCTCAATGGTCTAATAATTTAATCAGTGGAGACTTCACGAGTCGGGGAGGTATCTCCTCTTATATAAAATGCCTATCTACTACAGCTACAAAACCACTACAGGCCCAAGCAGTGAACCTATAACATTGTCAGAGGCTAAGGCCCAACTCCGCGTAGAGTCGGATTTCACCGACGATGACACTTGGATTACTACGGCAATAACAGTAGTTCGCGAGCAGGTAGAGTCATTCACAAATCGGGCTTTAATGCCCCAGAGCTTTGAATTAGCCGTAAGCGAGTTTAGTGACGAAATAGAATTACCTAAACCGCCATATAGTAGTTTGTCCTCTATACAGTATTATGACTTGGACAACGCTCTTCAAACTCTTTCTAGCAGCTACTACCTGGTCAATGATTATACAGAGCCAGCAGTAATTGCTAAAAAAACCGATCAGACTTATCCGGAAACATACGATAGGCCCGACGCGGTTAGGATCGCCTTCTCGTCTGGATATGCAGATGCGGCTAGCGTTCCTGCATCCATAAAACAGGCCATGCTAATGCTTTTGACCGATCTATATGATAACAGGTCGGCTAGCTCGAGCCACTTAAATACAGTCAAAATAGACTGGACCCCAGCGGTCTTAAATCTCCTATCGACCAATAAAGCCATACTCTACTAATGCTATCCTCTAGGCTCCAGGTTTATGCTAAAAGCGAATCTGTAAACAGCTATGGGGAATCCGAGCTAACTACTTCGCTATACAAATCTATCTGGGCACAAGAAATGGAAATAAAGATGGATGAAGTGAAAGATAGCGAATCAGTAAAGAGTATGGATGCTTATAAGTTCAAGACTCGCTTTAATAGCTGGTTAGATGAGAACTATGAGATTCAGTACGACGATGGGCGGCTAACTATAGAAAGTGTCGAACCAGCAGGGCATCAATTACGCCAGTGGCTAATAGTTAAAGCCATTAGACAACAATGAATCAGCGATTTAAAATATTCACCAGGGGAAGTTCGCTTAATTCATATGGCGAGCTATCTGAAACATTCACCCAAGGATCGTCTGTATTTGGCAGAGCGAGGCATTATACCGATGGTGAATCGCTGGTATCAAAGAAGCACAGACCTTTGCATAAAGTAGAAATAAAGGCTAGGCATTTTAGTGGCAGTATAAAAGACCAAGTAGAGTATCTGGACTATCGGTGGGAAATCGAGGGGGTCAGGAGATCTCACAGATCTGGAGTTATAAAAATAATAGCCAATAGGCTATATGCTCTCGCCTCAGATTTTTATCTCCAGCCCAATGGCATTAATTTTTACTTAACTCCTTCGGGAAACAAATATTTGCAGCCATGAGCGACATCACAGTCAGTAGCGACATCCATACATTTATGCAGTCGGCCAGCAACTCGGCGGCTCGAGATAATTTAGGCGTAGGCGACACCGATGCCGTCAATCACGCATCACTTACGCTGACAGGGAACGCGACGGCGGTTGAGTTTATTGGCGACCTTGAAGGTGCTGTCCGATTTAGCGCAAAGGCTGGCGAGGATCTAACTAAAGGAAATGCGGTTTACGTTTCTGGAGTTAGCGGAAATCTTGCAATTGTTAGCAAAGCGGATTCTTCTAATGCGGCGACCATGCCTTGTTTTGGCTTGGCTGGTTCAACGGTTTCGCAAAATGCGTCGGTGCAGATTATTACATTCGGAACGCTTTCTAGCATCGACACGTCAGCCTTTACGCTAGGCGATACCTTATACGTAAACGGAACCGGAACGCTTTCGGCAACGAAGCCGACCGGAGAATCAAACCTCGTTCAGAATATCGGAAAAGTTCAACGAGTCCACGCATCCGCTGGATCAATAAAAGTCGGCGGGGCAGGTAGATCAAACGATACACCTAATCTAAATGAAAATAAAATCTTTATTGGCAATAGTTCAAATGCTGCATCTACTGCGGCGATTGGCACCGTTATTACGGACAACGCTAGCAGCGTTAAAACGTCCTATGAGTCGAACAGCGATACAAACGCCTATACAGACGCTGAAAAAACTAAGCTCTCGGGCATCGCGACTGGTGCGGAAGTCAATGCAGTGGATTCGGTCAATTCGCAAACCGGATCGGTTACCCTAGATGCCGACAATATAGACGACACATCTACCACTCACAAATTCGCAACGTCTGCCCAGCTCACGAAGCTCGATGGCATCGAGGCTTCCGCAGATGTTACCGATGCGACGAACGTAAACGCTGCTGGAGCCACCATGAATACCGACACGGATGTGAGCGGGAATTCGTGGGTTCTCGACGAGGATAGTATGTCCAGCAACGACGCCACAAAGGTGCCGACCCAGCAAAGCGTCAAAGCTTATGTGGACGCTAACAGCAGCAGCGGCGATGCAACAAGCATACAGGGGACTGACGTAAATAGTTCAGTTGGATCGCCTAGCGATGGCGACATCTTGGTTTATCGGTCAGCCGGTTCAGATTTTGTCTTGGAAGCGAAGCCAGCCGCTGGAACAAATCCAGCCGCTGCGGACATCACGGATGCAACCGCCGATGGAATTGCGCTAATAACAAGCGCGGACGCTAATCCGTTTACGGACGCAGACGAATCAAAACTCGATGGAATTGCAGCAGGGGCCGAGGTAAATACCGTCGACTCCGTAAACGCTCAAACCGGAGTTGTTGTTTTAGATGCTGATGACATTGATGACACTTCAACGAGTCATAAATTTGTTACAGCAAGTGATTTAAGCACTTTATCAAACACTAGCGGGACTAACACTGGCGACCAAGACTTGTCCTCCTATCAGCTTCAGCCAAGCGAGGGGGCGTTTCAAGACGGAGACAAAACCAAGTTAGACGGAATTTCCGCAGGCGCAGAAGTCAACGCGGTTGACAGCGTAAATACACAGACAGGAGCAGTGGTACTAGATGCGGATGATATATCCGATGCTGCGACCACTAAGAAATTCACGACTGCTGCTGACATAAGCAAACTAGCAGGTATCGAAGCTGGGGCGGACGTAACCGATACGGCTAATGTTCAAGCGGCTGGAGCCTTGATGGATTCAGAGGTGGACGCCGACATCAAAACGCTATCTCTGCCAGCCAGCACAACTATAAGCACGTTTGGAGCTAGTCTGATTGACGATGCTGACGCAGCTACGGCAAGGACTACACTGGGAGTAGATGCCGCTGGTACGGACAACAGCACAAATGTAACGCTTACTGGGTCTGGAACCTATCTTAGCATCGCAGGGCAAGCTATTACGGTCGATCCGATCACCGAAAGCGACATATCCGATCTCGGAACATACCTCACCGCCGAGTCCGATACGCTGGACAGCGTGACAGGACGTGGAGCAACGACGACTAACTCTATAACCGTTGGATCTATTGACATCAATGGCGAGATTATAGAGCTGGCCGTCAATACAACGAGCGTCACGGGATCAACTGCTTTAGATCCAGCCAACGGAACGATTCAGAGGCTGACATTTTCAGGAGCAGTTACGTTTACAGATTCTCTAGTAGACGGCGAGTCGATCACTTTGCATATCGATGACGGAACTGCATACACTGCCACTTGGCCTACGATGGAATGGGTCGGTGGATCGGCTCCAACATTAGACACAACTAACGAACATATTATAGTTATCTGGAAAGTAAATAGCACATTGTACGGAATGGCATCGGGGGTAGCATCATGAATATACTAAAACTTACAGACGGAGTACCTAGAAAATATAGTGAGTCTCTCTTAAAGCGGGACAACCCAAATGTATCTTTTCCAAATCCTTTGAATGACAGGGTATTGGTAGACTTTAATTGCTACACTTACACCATCGACCCCAAGCCCACTTATAACAAAGTCCTCCAATACGTTAAAACAAAGTTTGAACTACGCTATGAAGGTTGGTGGGTACAGGCTTGGGACGTT
>Ga0070750_10002501_pt1 | contig 10168 bp, 8 predicted proteins | sample VirMetDEL_Nov_24_FD_77013 | JGI IMG/M metagenome (GOLD analysis project Ga0070750, IMG submission 77013) | Aqueous microbial communities from the Delaware River and Bay under freshwater to marine salinity gradient to study organic matter... | ecosystem: Environmental > Aquatic > Marine > Coastal... | reverse complement strand
TTTTTTATTTCTAACTTTTTCAAACTTTCGTCTATTTTAAGCGTCGATCAAACTTACGTCAACCACACGTCCTGATTTAACCATGATATGAGCTAAAGCTTTGTGCCAGTCAAATATAAGAACGCGACCATTTCCAGCAAGAGAAGTCGCGAAGGAATAGTTGACTTGCGCACGTGTAGAGCGATCTGCGCCGTCCCTGTTCCACTGGAAGTGGTAATACGGGCCGCGTTCTTGCCATTCCTGAATGGTTTCCGACCCTCCTTCTTGCATAAACTGTCCAGACTGGAGAAGACTATCAGAATAACGTTGGATGGTGTAATCAGTCGCGGTACCAGTTGCATATGATGGGTCAGCGTCAGGGCTGGGCTTAGATTGTCCAGCGTAAGTGATAAACATGCGGTTCAAGCCCAATTCGAGATCAGTACGAACTTTAAGCTTGGACGATGAATAAATAGTCGAAGAACCAACACCAGCGTCTTGGAAAGCACACGTGAGAGCGTAAGTTGAAGGACTCACGTCAAAATTCTTTTGAGTAAGAGATGTTGCGTTGCTAGCATCGTCAGATTGACATCGCACCTCGTCCAAGTCGATGTAGTAAGAAAGGTCATCAATGCGCTCGCTCTCAAGGGTTGCTGTGTAAAGATACATATCAACAACCGCGAAATCATAATCAGTGCCAGATGTCTTGGCCACAAGACTTTCCGCGATGCGTGTTTTGTAGCTTCCCGAAGTCTGAGGGTTCAACACCAGCTCATATTTACCAGCGGGTAAAGCCTTATCACAATCAAAAATAGACATTGGAGGCTGCCAGATGAGCTCGAAATAACGAACCTTGCGAGAAACGACCCGTCTAAGTCTTCGAAATTCAACCGCTTCAGCCACGACGGCGAGAGTTTTCGCCTCACTGATCCGAAGAGTGTTTCCGCCAGCAGGTACCTCCGCGACGGTCAATCTAAGAGTCCCCGCGGCAAAATCAACTTCAATTTCATCACCTGCTACGAAGTTAACGTCAGTGTTAACGAGAGTACCCGCGGCAAAAGTCAAGATTCCAGTGTCCGCGGCGATAGTTACTGTATTAGCTCCAGAGTATCCCATATCTGTTCGAGACGCAACATCAAATTTAGCGTCGTAATCCTTACCATCGGAAGACACGGCGTTTTTTCGCTCGTCAAGGGTCGACTGCCAAAAATTGGTAGCCTTGCCCGTGCTCTCCAACCAAGCGCGAGATTTAGAGGTGCGGGTTTTCAGTGCGTCAACCTGTGCCATGTAGTCAGAAACACGGGAAACAGTTTTGTCAGCAATTCGAAATTCACCAGACTGAAACAGGTTAGACATCAAGCCCATGGCAGGAGCGACGCCGTCGGAAAGTTCAAGTTGATTTCCTGCGTTATCGTTTAGCTCACAACGCATGCGGATGTAAGACTTGGATGGAATCCAACGCTTAGTTCCTGCAATCTCGAAGCGGGTGTGAATGGCACCATTGGGAAAGTTGGTTCCCGTGACATCCCGAGTAGGTGGGTGTTGGTCGTATTGAATGCGAGAGACCTTAGAATTAACGCTTGGCAATTCTGCAAGTGATTGTGGTAGTTTCAAAGCGTGCTCCATCGGGTAGCTGTTTTTTACTTATATATCTAAGGGTGGAGAAAAAAATAAAATAAATAATTGTAAGGTCTAACGTTACACAAAGTCCTTCACGGATGAGAATATTAAATTAGAGTTTCCAATCCACGCGTTTCTAGCCTGTGAAAGCGTGAACGGAAGCGGAGCGCAGCGACGGTGGAGTGTCAGCTTTCACAAAAGACCACTCGCGATTTCAAGGGGCACGCCTATTTCTGGTTGACCAGTTGCCATGGCAACGGCTCCCAAAATTTTTAGCCCAGGTTTCATGACAGACTTAAAACCACGTCCAAAATCACGCCAGAAGGCTTTATTTTTTCCTTCTCCACACATCCCCGAGCCTTGCGTTCCTCTTTTAGTTGACATTTTGAGCGCCTGTAAAATCATGGCCTCTGACTGTTTTTTATCTCCTTCGAATCCGATGTGTTTAAAAATTTTGTGCATCGTCTGTGCCTTGTCCTTCAAGCTTTTTGACTTGGACAAAAGAGTATCTAGTTTACTCTCAAGCCCTGCTGGAATCTTTTTTTTAGGGTCTAGGATTTTCATTAATTTAATGAAAACTTTCGCGCTTTTAATGCCTGACCCAACTTGCTTTCCTAGCATCAACTTCTTTTCTTTCTTGCCCAATTTCTTAAGAAGACTCATTTTTAGCCTGTCAGCGGGCAGTAAAGCGCCCTCAATATCTTGCGGTCCCCCATGAACGGGCGTGTTTACTTCTGGTTCAAACTCAGGATGAGGAACTTTCATTTCATGCCTGTAGGTAAAGGGACTCTGTCCCTTTGGAGCCCTGTTTTTGTGGCCGTGGAAAGGCTCATTAACTTGCTTTCGGCCAAGTCCTGAACCTCTGGAACCTCTTTTTACCTCTGCGTCGATGTCGCCTAAGAAACTATCCCCCGCGCCAACGCCTCTAAGTTTACCATCGCCCGCGTCTTGCTCAATGAAGGTGATGGAGTCCCTGGGGACTCCGTCACATGGTAACATCTCATTTTTCTTTCGTGAACTAAAAAAACACTTGCGGGGCATGTTTTGCCTTTGTATATTATGTGAAATATATTTTTCTGTATTTTTTACCTATGATGTCGTGAGCGGATGAGTGAAGCTCAGGAGCGTTAGACATCATATCCACACTGGGTGAGAATAAGAAACAACAATGCGGGCCGTCCAATACTCACCTGCGGTGTTTACGCTATTGTTTGACTGATCGGTTAGAAAAAATCTAAGTCGCGTCTTTATTTGCCCTGCTAGTTCGTCGGCAGATACTCGTGGCGGGTTCCGTGGTTGGCTGACAATTTGAGAGCCAGGAGGCACATCAATTAGGACTTGTCCAAGAATCTGTGAATAACTGTTGTTAAGCCTAACACCGCGTTGTACGATGTCTCCGTGAATTAGAAAGCTGTTTACGGTGTTAAACGCCGCGGCGTTGTCCGCAAGGTGGATAAATGGTGCGGTTGCTCCGTTGGTGAGATTCTGAGAATTAAAACCAAGAATGTCACGGAAAGTGTCAGCTTGTGTGAAATCAATGTCAGTATTAGCGTAGTTAACGCGAATCTCAACCTTTTGCGTTGCTGTATCCGCAAGAAGATTAACGACAGGATCAGGAGAGGTTTTAGCTCCTGCGTTTTCAAGTTCACGTTGTATAGCGTCATTCAATGCTGACAGATCGTAAAGACCTTGTGGAATTGTAACAGTATAAGACGTGATGGCACTGTCCGACGCCCGTGGAGCATCAATATAAAATTTGTCGTTAGTGCCTGTAATAATGTTGGGAATTGTCCACCATATCGTGCTCTCCTCCATGGAAACCTGCACGGCGTGTGCGTCCCTTGGAATTTTAATACCGTCTTGCAAGTTAATTTCAAAGCTATCGCCGTTCGCGGAAATGTTTGTAGCACCGTTTGAAGGGTCCGAACTCACGAGAAGACTTATTTCTTCCCTAACCAAGGTTTTGTGAGTCTTTCCTTGTTGAAATTTCTTACTTTCGCCGTGATAAGAGAGAGCCATTTTTAAACTATATATAAGCAAAAAAAAGTTAATTTTTGACAATTTTTTATTCGTGTGAAAGCTTCGCACAAAGCCCTTCGGACTTCGTCCAACTTTGTTTAAGGCTTAATTTTTTCCAGGACGTCGAAGCCATTTTTGCGCAATTTGTATGGGCTGAACGCTGTCATATCTATCCACAGCGCGTCGTTGTAGTTAGACATAAGATTTTCGAAAATGTCCAACAGTTCACTTGCTTTGATTCCACATTTCCGCGAAACTATCTTCATAGCGTCCAGGTCGTTGATTTTCCACAAAATAATAAAGTTGGACATGCGGCGAACCGCGGGCGGAATATTCGAGAAATTCTGACTGGTAAGGTACACCGAAATATTTTTATGTGTCGAGACGTAGCCAAATAAACGGTCAAGGGCTCTGGCTTGTTCCTTTGGAAGTTGCTTAACTTCCAAGTCGTCCACCACAACGAACGTCTTTTCCTCGCCTTCCCACTCTTCAGGTTCTGGAATACGTGGTAAAATTTCAGCGTCTATATCGTCCCATTCACGACTGTAATCTGGGTCTGGATGAATAACGATCACTTTTTTATATGGTGGATGTGCTCTTAGTATTATATTCTTAGCGCATGTCGTTTTGCCAACATTAGGAGGACCCATAGCGAGAATCCTACTAGGGTGTGGAATATTTAGCTTGCCGCGTCCCTCGTACCACTTTTCGTGCCACCCTTCTTTATCTGGGTTAGAAATAGGGATAATGCGGTTAGGTAGGCGCTCCTGACGCGAGCGTTTCTGTTCTTTCTTCGGCATATGCCGTATATTTATAAAAATAAAAATTTCACGACAACATATATAGACACATGGAAAACTACGTTATAAATCCCAAAACTTCACGATTAATTAAGATCGGTGGCGCCGTTCACAAAAAATTAATGCGCGAGGGTGTGATGGAGAGATTGGAGAAAAAGGACAAAGTTAGGTTTGAGATTAAGAAGGACGCAACAGATGAAGAGGTTGAACAAATGAAGCAAAATTTGACAAAAAATGTCCCCCGTAATAAGAAAGTCGTTAAAAGCAGAGGTGGTGGAAGTCTTGAATTACGGCAAAGAAGCGCTGACCCTTATTTTTATGAAGTCATTGATGAGCTCTTAAGTGACAGGGGATTAGAAGGGGACGGCGAGTCCCCTGCGGGGACACCCCGCCGACCCCGGGGTTTAAAAGGGGGATTCTCCCCCTTTAGGGGATTAGAAGGGGACGGCGAGTCCCCTGCGGGGACACCCCGCCGACCCCGGGGTTTAAAAGGGGATCAAAAGGGGACGGAGTCCCCTTTACCATCTACGCTCGAGAAGCCGAAATTAACACGGCAGAGTGGATATTATAAAGTGAGAGAATCGCGGCCAGAATAAACAAAAATTATAGCATTTATTTTTTTGTTTATAATAATATACAACATGGTATCCCGCGCGGATGTTATCAGAAATTTAATGTCAAAAGACAAACACAAGGTAGGAACGAACGATCCACGCAGGTCGTATTTTGTCGCACCTAGTCCGATGTATAGTCACAGAGGGCGCGCAGAGGTTGACGGAAATTATGAGCAAATTGTGCCAGATATGAGGTATAATGACCCCTTGGCGCAACATGCAGACGTACCTAATCTGAAAAGAAGACACACACCTCACATGTTGAAGCGGTCAAATTTTCTGGCACCGAGTGTCAAGAGTAGGGCGGAGATGCTAGGAGATGCGGAATATTCAGCGAGTGTAGAGGATATTGAAACCAGCGCGTCCGAAAGCTTGTTGACACAGCAAATTGATATTTCTTACCCAGACAGAAACGATCAAAAATGGTTGGACGAACGCGAGAGACTTGACGATCTAGGGCTTCATAATGTATTGCCATTCGGTCGAGAACAAAACAAGGTCAAAAAGAGAACCAATTTTGCCGACGAGTTCGCGCAAGGACTTGAACATGTCCACAGTGTAAGTGAAAAGTTAACTCTCATCAACAGAGGAGTACAGGAAGGCGTACAAGAGACAAAGAGAGGAAATACGATTCTTGGCGCTGAAATTGCCAAGCTATTAACCCGTGAAGAGGTAGTGTCAAAATTGAACGCGCGTGAACTTCAAGAGCTATACGACAAGCTTAAATTTGTCGATATTCCTTCGGACTGGACTAAAGAATTTGCCCACCGTTTTTGGTCGGCGCAAGAATACAGGAAAAATAAAGTAAGAATACTTTTATTTATGCTCAGTCAACGATTGACCAAAGAGGGTATCTCTGACCCCGAAAAACCTATCAAGCGTCTTGTATGGGACGCTAAAACATCCAGATTTACACGTGGTAAAGATCTTGATATTTCGTTCCTAAACGCCAAAATGTTCATGTCAGATCCAGGTCAACCTTTTAGGGTCGGGACAAGGAAAAAACCCGCGATTGTACAAGGTGTCAAACAAAACTTGTATATCGACCTGAAAAACAACGCTGTCGTACCCGTAGACTTCGTTATACAATCGGTTAGAACTGGCGTTGACGGTGGTAAAATGAATGGATTAATAGTGCCACACGCTCCAGACGACGAAAAAGAACCTGAAATAATCCCTGTAGGAATCTTTAATCCAGTTTACTCCGAAGCTCGTAAATTTTCAGATAAACGAAGACAAGAAATGGGTGTAAATATTAGGGCCCCGTTTACAAGGGAACTTGTACCTGTTCCGATGTTCCAACCTGCAAAGGCGGTAGTCGAAACTAAGCGGGCTGTCTCGTCAGGGGACATCTAATCGTGAGGTCGTGAAGTCTGACACTCCACCGTCGCTGCGCTCCGCTTCCGTTCACGACTTCACGGAATATCGGAGCGCAGGTTGGAATATTAAATTAGAGTTTCTAGCCCGTGAGGTCGTGAGTGGATGAACGCGCAGCGTTCAGTAACGTTAGACCTCACGACTTCACGAAAATGAAATTTCACGGCTAAATTCTTTTATTGAACCAATTGAAAGATTTTTATATTTCTTAAATCTGACCCGTTGTCCTCCCTCGAGAAGATCGAAGTTAATTTTTTTGCCGTTGTATAGGTCAGTAAATAGTTCAATTAATGAACTATTGGCTCTTTTCACTTCGTAAAGAATTGTGGAATTTGGCACACCTTTCATCCTGATATGGTATCCTGAATGTTCTTCTTTGTTTTCCGCATTGGTACCGTGTAAATGGTCGATATAACATTTTTTCCCAAGCCCAATAAATTTTGAAGAATAGACATCTGAACATCCTTCGAGATCAAAGTCGTTGTGAAACTGGCCAAGGGCTTTGCCTATAAGGTCGCGATTATATGTATTTTTATAAGCTTCTGCGAGCGGCTTAATATCTTTTCCAAAGACGTGAAGACTGTCAGTGTCCTGGTACATTATTTCGATGTTTCTATCCTCGGCTAAACACATAACTTCGTTCATTATTCTCTTGGACATGGAGAGAATTTCTATGCCTACGTGACAGATATTAAAATGGTTATCAACCGCTTTGATTTTTTTGATTAAGTATTTGTCAGTCTGGTAAATTTTCTCAAACTCTGAGATCATCGAGAAATTGAAATTAACGTACTTTCTCATCTTGTCTTTACCGTTGATTATCACGTCCTCCTTTTCGACTGGCTTCATTAAAGTCTTACCGTAGACGGCGTTCATAATCAATTTATAGACCTCTTGGATAGGGTTTCTCTCCTTCTTTTTTCGGAGACGTTCATTGAAGAGAAACCTTATGGTCTCCAAAATCTGAGGGTTTCGCCCCTCGTTAAAATAGTAGCCCTTAATAACTTTGTATTCAACCTCCTGAAATTTCACAAGATCCTCCAATGCGATTTTATCAATGTAAATTTTCTGGCCTACCAAGTTGTTAGTGAACGTCCTTACCCCGTTATCGATCTTGGAAGCAAGCGGGAAGCGTTGACGTTTGTTAAGCTTCGTAATCTCGATCTGGATAAAATATCCGTCGACTTTTTCGAGGTCCACTGTAGGATTCCAAACCTTTGGTTTACCCTTCAAAAAACCGCCGATTTTCCCTAGTCTTTCCATTGCGGAGGGATATAAAGAAACTCCATCAAAATCCGCGATCTTACCTTCCCGGATGATCTTCTTGTTATTCGCCAACATCACGCGACCGCCTACCAGGCATTTTTGAATAAAGGAACGCGCAACGCTTGAAATTTCATAAACACCTTCGTAGCAATTCATTTTGATCATGTACTTATGAGCAAGACTGGGGATTGTCAAAATATCGTAAATATCAAGGCCAGTTGCTTTCATGATCCAGTCGCGAAACTTAAGCATACCCTTCGCTAGAACCTCGCAATCGATGCGGCAGTAAACAGATGCGTATTTCACGATATCGACTTCGTTATTTTTTATACAGTCCCATTTTGCACAATTACTCAAGAAAATCTCTCTGTCTTCTGCGTTTTGTAATTCTTGGGCCTTTAAGCATTCGTAAGTTGGTATAAACCTACTTAAAATATTTTTTTCGGTTTGTAGCGAGTATGGCATCACTTCTTTTGCCTGTTCAAGCTTAAAGCATTTACCGAACGCTCTCAGAGGTTTAGAGATAATTTTGTAAGAGTCTCTGATTTCTATCTCCACCTTTTTCTTGGTGTCTTTATTCATGAAAAATCCTTTACACCGCATAAAATTGTTTCGCGGGTTCAAGTACGACTTAATCGTGATGTATTTCAGAAGAAAACGATAATCGTATCCCGCATTATGCGCATACAAGATATAGTCCCCCTTGTCGAGTGACTTAAGCATCTGAAGTGCGCAGTCGTCACCTACGAATCCGTAAGTATTAAATGGTTTACTCGGATCGTAATAATGGCACAGAAAAGGCTTATGCACGTCTCCGTCTGTTGTAGTTTCAAAATCAAAATACAATACGGAGCGCTGGCTTTTATTCTCTTTATTTTGATTTTCTATTTTTTTACAGTCGTCCTTGCTTACTTCTGGCAGAACTTCAAAGTTATCAAATTTGCTATCATACCAGGGAGTTTTGAGAAACTCCTTAGTAATCGTGAAACTTCTAAGGTACTTATCTTTGTTTTCCAAAAGAATTTTAACAGCTGTGTAAGTGTCAATGTGTCTTCCCTTCCTCTTCTTCCCCTTTGCATCCGCAATCGTCCTGTCTTCTAGATCATGTCTAAAGGCGTATTCCGTAACAGGAATCTTTTCAATCAAAAAGTAATGCTGAGATAAAAGACCAATTTTAATTGTCTTAAATTTCTTGTCTCCGTAGTACTTGGTTTTGTTGTTAGCGTGCTTGACGCTAATTCTGATGTTGTTTTTCTCGCACAACATCTTAATTTTATGCTGAGGAATAATACGTGTCTGGCACATAATTTTTATTTTGTTTATGATTTTTTCATCTAATCCTGACGCTTTGAGGGCGTGAATTAAGCAGTTGTCCTTTGTCTTCTCGTTCAAATCTTTCTTACTCCTAAAAATTTGTTGTCTCGAAAGATCAAAAGAATGTGAGGATATGTAAGGAAAAAACCCGCCGCTTTTACGATCAGCTCTAGACTCCCTAGCTTTATGAAAATAAATTGTGTCAGAAATGTTAAATTCTGTTGCAAAATCCTTATCAGAGCCTGTCTGTTCTTTTGTCTCGACACCTTCTACGGCATTAATAATTCTTCTGTAATTGTATGCCGTAAGTGTGTATTTCCTATTACCCGCTCCTAAGATAATTTTAAGTCCTTCAGTAACTCGACGGAGAATGTCGATAAACTCTTTCTTTGAAAGGTATTTAAGCTTGAAAATTATCTTCCTGTTCTCTCTCGAGTTGTCGTCCATCCTCCACCTCTTTATCCTTTTTTCGATATGAATTTTTTCTTTCCTCTTCCGTCTAAAGACCTTAAACTCCAACTGAATGGAGCGCCTTTGTCTTATCGTTTCCTTAACTCTCCGAAGTTCTGATTGCCAGAAGTTCAGTGAGCCTCTTGGAAATTTAACACCCAAAGGGACGCCATGTTTTTCGGCTAAAAGTTTAACTTGATGATAGATCGTTGATCTTAACATGTTATATAAGTAACCGTAAAAAATATTTAGGTAATAATTAAGTATATTTCTAAATATTTGTCACTTAAAATTTTAAAAGAATTTCTTTAAATTATAATTATATAAAGAAAATGAAAACCTGCAAAACTTGTAAAATCGAAAAAACGCTGGACAATTATTACATGACTGGTAAATATGTACAATCCTATTGTAAGCCGTGCCAGAACAAACTACGAAATAAATATTACAAGAAGAGAGAAAAAAAAGGTTTCACAACTAAAGATCTGCTCCTTATGTCTAAGGACTTACGTGCAGGTCTAAATTTTAGAGAGATTGGCGAAAAATACAAAGTGAAATCTTTAAATGTTGGAAATTATGCCAGACGTGGACGACTTAATTTCGACGGTTTCGAATATAGGAAACAAACTTACAAACCAAGAACAAGAAATTAGTGTGCTGTATTTTAATTTCTAGTTATGTAGAATTAAAATAGATAGGTCTTATTTTTTGCTATGTGTAGTTGAATTA
>Ga0070750_10002493_pt1 | contig 10184 bp, 18 predicted proteins | sample VirMetDEL_Nov_24_FD_77013 | JGI IMG/M metagenome (GOLD analysis project Ga0070750, IMG submission 77013) | Aqueous microbial communities from the Delaware River and Bay under freshwater to marine salinity gradient to study organic matter... | ecosystem: Environmental > Aquatic > Marine >... | reverse complement strand
TGGAAACTGAAGGTCGCGTAGGCACTGCTGATAACGACATCAACGCCATCAACAATAACGGTTCAGTTCCCGGTGGATACGCAGTAAACCACTACCTGACTGACACTGATGCTTGGTTCCTGACCACTGATATTCCAAATGGTCTGAAGCACTTCGTTCGTAGCCCAATGGCTACCGCGATGGACGGTGATTTCGATACCGGTAATGCTCGCTACAAGGCTCGTGAGCGCTATTCATTTGGCGTTTCCGATCCACTGGGTATCTTCGGATCTCCGGGCGCGTAAGAATATTTGTATGGGATAGTGATCTTTGGCAGTCACCTCTCATCAACTAACCCATATAAATATGTAGTACTAAGGGGGCTTCGGCCCCCTTTTTTTATGGTTGACCAAAAGTAGTATGCTATGATATGTTGGTAGCTCGGGAAACAATCCGGCGTATCTGACAGACCCGACTGACGACATGTAGACAGATATGCTTTAACTCACATGTGAGAACGATATTATGGCTTTAACTACATTTTCAGGCCCAGTTAAATCTAACAACGGGGTCATCAACCAAGGTGCAGCAGACCTTACCGCCGACACCACCCTGACTGTAGAATCCCACGCTGGTCGTGTGTTGACTACAAATGATGCAGACGGCAAGTTCACTCTGCCTACCATTACTTCCGACAACATCGGCTCTACTTTTACTTTCTATGTAGAAACTGCTGCTACTGACATGGACATTCTGACTGACGGTACTGACAAGTTCGTTGGTGGTCTCTACACTGGCGTAAACAACGCTACTGGTAAGACCTTCATCTCTGGCGCGTCTAACGATGTTATTACTATGAATGGCACTACCAAAGGTGGCCTAGTAGGTTCTGTGGTCACTGTTACCGCTATGGACACTGCTAAGTACTCTGTGTCTGGTATTATCCTTGGTTCTGGTACTCTGGTTACTCCATTCGCTGACGCATAATAGGAGAATATCATGGGTTCAAGTTCTGATGTAAAAGCTAAAACGCTTACTGCTACTGGTGCCCTGAGTGTTGGCCCGGCTCGGATTCGTCAAATACAACTTTTGACGGCTGGGTCGGGTAGTCCCCAAATAGTCGTCAAGGATGGCGGCTCCGGGGGTACTACTATACTGGATTTAAAGTTTAGTACTGGAGTTACATACTCAGTGAACATCCCTTCGGACGGTGTACGTTCTGAAGCAGATCCGCACTTTACATTAACCAACATCACTCAAGTGACGGTGTTCTATGCGTAACGACCACGGCGTCTGCTATAAATATAGAGAAGGCGGCAAAGTCAAGAAAGGCACTGGCATGAAAGGGATGAGCCAGAAAAGTGGGGACAAGCGCCCCACTAAATCTGGTGCCGGTATGACCGCAAAAGGTGTGGCAAAGTACCGAAAAAACAACCCCGGTAGTAAGTTACAAACCGCTGTAACGGAGAAGAAGCCTACAGGTAAACGCGCATCTCGACGTAAGTCCTATTGCGCACGATCCGCTGGGCAAATGAAAAAGTTCCCGAAAGCAGCAAAAGATCCAAACTCTAGGTTGCGTCAAGCCCGCAAGCGCTGGAGGTGTTAAAAACCAAAGTTAGAGAGGTGACACTATGGCTTATTTACAATCAAACATCCCGCATTTTAAGTGTTGGGTGAGAAAGGAATACACGCACAATCATGAGAAGTATCACGGAGAGTACATCCATGCATTGGCAATAGCAGTAACGTCCATACCGGACAGATCACTAAGTTTTCAGGTGGTCTTCACAGGTGCGGAAACGTACGATGACGAGAACGAGCCAAACGTACATGGCGGAGCGATGTGGGCAAGGTTGCCGATTGAAGCTCTGGTAGCGGATACCCCGCTAGATGAATGGCCCGACCAGATGGAACCGAGGTTAGCACAGCCTTGGGACTGTAGCTCAAGGAATCATCACGTTCATGTCTACGATAGGGCAAGCTCCAGCCCGTGGATGTGTAAGATTAACGGAGAGTTTTATACCGGCAGGTATATGTTTACGGTGGATTACACAGACAGTCATATCTCTGATGATCCTGCCCAGCATAAGCAAAGCCATGTTATAGAACTCATTGATGCAGGAGAGTGGACTGGAAATATCGTAGCTCTACCTAATAATCGGGTTCGAGTTACAAACCCAGCACTGTGGGAATGCGGCGAAGGTGCTCCTGACTTTAGACCTAGCCAATGGACTATGAGTGCGGAATGTGATGTTAGTTATATGAACCCCGAACAGACGTTCGACAATTTATACGCGGAGACAGACGAAGATGAAGACTATGAAGACTAAGGGCTACAAGAAAGGTGGCGCTATGAAAACTAAGGGCTACGCTAAAGGCGGCGCTCTGAAGATGGTAGAGAAGGACGGCAAGAAAGTACCGTTCTACGCCGCCGATGGTAAAGGCAAGATGGCCGAAGGTGGTGAAGTTAAGCCAATGAAGGGTATGGGTAACATGCCTCTCGACGACGAGCAGGCTGCTGCCGCTATCAAAAACCTGAAGAAGCAGAAGGAAGCCGAAGGCGGAGCTATGAAAGGAAGAGATAAGGATGGCAATAAAATTTCTCGTAGCTTCAATGAAGCGGAAGCCAAGAAAAAGGACGGTAAAAAGGAAAAGCCGTTTATGGGCGCTATGCAAAGGCAAGATCCAAAGCCAAAGCGAAAGCTCAAAAAGGGTGAGACACGAGCTAAAGCTGGCGGCATGATGAAGACCAAGGGCTACGCCAAAGGTGGCAAAGTTCGTGGGGCAGGTATTGCCAAGCAGGGCGTTCGCAAGTGTAAGATGCGCTAATGACTATATCTCGTTCGCAGATACCTAAGCAGGTCGACCCTCAGTCTAAGATGAAAAGAAAGACCAAGGTGCGCGGCAACGGGGTAGCAAAGCGGACTAAGAAATGTAAGGTGAGATAATGCGCAGATACTATAAGAAGGGTGGCTCGGTAAAGGATGCGTGCTACCATAAGGTAAAGGCTCAGTATAAGGTGTTCCCGTCTGCATATGCGTCGGGAGCTATTGCTAAATGCCGAAAGAAAAAGGCTGGTAAGAAGTAATGCGTAGATACTACAAGTCTGGCGGCGGCGTACGTAAAACCGAAAAAGGGGCGGCGTTGAAGCGCTGGTTCAAAGAAGATTGGAAAGACGTAAAGACCGGTAAGGCTTGTGGCAGAAAGAAAGGCGATGGTAGGGGCACCCCTTACTGCCGCCCTTCTAAGCGTGTATCTTCCAAAACACCAAAGACCTCCGGCGAGATGTCGAGTGCGGAGAAGAAGAAAAAGATAGCAGAGAAGAATCGGCTAGGACAACCAGCAGGCAAGCCACGTAGAGTGTCTCCTGCCAAGCGGAGAAAGAAATAATGGCTACATCGGGTACTACAGCATTTGACATGCCGTTCACAGAGATCGCTGAAGAGGCGTGGGAAAGAGCTGGACGCGAGATGCGCTCTGGTTACGATCTTCGCACTGCTCGTCGCTCCATGAACCTACTTACTATCGAGTGGCAAAACCGTGGTATCAACATGTGGACTATCGAAGAGGGCACAGTATCTCTAACCAGCGGCACAGCGACAGTGGATCTGCCCGCCGATACCATTGACTTACTAGAACATCAGCTACGAACTAATGCGGGTAACGCGAGCACTCAGAGTGATCTCAGCCTAACACGTATCAGTGTGAGTACTTATGCGGCAATCCCCAACAAGTTGTCACAAGGTAGACCGCTACAGATTATGATTAATCGCGGCGCATCCAAGCCCGTGGCTACAGTATGGCCTGTACCAGACACCGCAGACTACCAGATAAACTACTACCGCACACGCAGAATCCAAGATGCTGGTGAGGGCGCACAGACTGCGGATATGAACTTCCGCTTCTTCCCTTGTCTTGTGTCAGGACTGGCGTATTATATTGCTATGAAGGTGCCTGAGTTAGCGGACAGGGTGCCCATGTTGAAAGACGCATATGACGAACAGTTTAATCTAGCCGCATCAGAGGATAGAGAAAAAGCGTCGGTTAGATTTACGCCTCGTATAGGGTATCCGTAATGGGGACTAAGTTCGCGGTTGGCAAGAAAGCCTTTGGATACTGTGACATATCTGGGAAGAGAACAAAGCTCAGTGAGTTGAAGGATGTGTATCGTAAAGGCGTTAAGACGGGACTGAAAGCATGCCCAGAGTATTGGGACGCAGACCACCCGCAGAATTTTATTGGGGAGTATCCGGTACACGACCCACAGGCACTACGCGACCCAAGACCCGACAATGGCCTGACCGCTAGTAGAAAACTCCGTCAGACTGGCTTTAACCCTGTAGGGTTTAACTTAGACCGGTTTGGTGTGGGCGATAACGTCCTAGTACTTAAATTAGAAGTTGGAACAGTTACGGTAGAGATTACATGACCTACAATGAACTAATAGCAAATATACAGGATATTACTGAGCAGACATTCACAACTGCCCAGCTAGACCTGTTTATTACACAAGCAGAAAATAAGATATACGCAACTGTAGATGCCCCGGCCCTGCGGAAGAAAGAAACCAAAGTTTTAAGTGCAGGCTCTGACTCTATTGTATTGCCTACGGACTACCTTTATATATACGGTATAAACACATCTACTCCTGATAGCAAAGAGACACCTCTTTTACAGAAAGACGAGTCGTTTATCAGAGAAGCGTACCCATTTGTTGGGGGTGACAGCGAGATAAGTGATGTACCATTACACTACGCAATATCAAACGATGGCACCGTGGCCATAGTAGGGCCGGTATATAACAGCATCACCATAAACTTAATAGTGTACTACGCAGAGCAACCATTAAGTATTACCAACAATCAGCTTGATGACGCTACCAGTGAAACTCAACTATCAGGCAAGTTTCCTAACGTGCTGCTTAACGGTGCTTTGGTGGAAGCCGCAAGATTTATGAAAGCGGAGCAAGACATCATTGCTAATTATGACAACTTGTTCCAGCAGAGTCTGGCAGAGTTTAAGATGCAGCAAGAAGGTAAAATTAAACGAGATGCCTACCGTAATGGGCAGATAAGGGTACCGGTGGCGTAAATGGCTATAGAACAATGTATTACAAATGTCGCTAGACAATTCCTACTGGGTAATCCAGATGGGTATGCAAACGCGCCTGACTGGACTAGTTCTAGTGGCTGGAATATAGCGTTGATAGACGGAAGTGTAGATGTAGGCCCAACCACAGGCAGCCTTAATAGTGGTGTAGGAGAGCTTGCCGCTACGGGAGGTTACACAAGTAAGAGCATAGCACTAACCACGACTCAGGATGCTACTACAGGTACCGTTATGGCGGACTTTGCGGACGCCTCATGGACTAGCGCTAGCTTTACCGCAAGTGGAGCTATCATATGGTCTGGACTTGGCGCTAAATGGGCTGTTGTAGTATTAGACTTCGGTGGCCCTAAAACAGTTTCTAATGGCACATTTACTGTTAAATTCCCCACTGCTGACATAAACAATGCTATAGTGCGACTAACCTAACGAGATAATAAGATGGCTACACAATATTCTACAATCCTGAAGCTCGGACTCCCTCAACAAGGGGAGCTAGACGGCACTTGGGGCGACGAAGTAAATAACAAAGTTACCAATATGGTGGAAGAAGCCATTGCGGGCCGGAAAGTAATTAACTCTTGGACAACTAATTCTCATACACTAACCGTGGTTGAGGGCGCTACTTCGGAGTCTAGGGCGGCTATCCTTACTTTAGATGATGATGGAGCTGGCAACCCCTCCGCTGCGGCTACAGTAATTTGCCCTGCAAACTCTAAGATCTACGTTGTACAAAATTCTTGTGGGCAAGCAGCTACGTTAAAAACACCATCGGGAACTGGTATCAGTGTACCCAACGGTAGCACCGCAGTACTAGTATGTGATGGCACTAACGTAGTAATTCCATCCGCCACACTAGAAAACGTACTTGACGCGGGTAACAGCACCTCGGGCAAAGACATCGTGGTATCCGCTGGCGACGACGTTACTTTTAGTAGTAGTTCTATCGCTTATTTTGGTGCTGGTAATGCCCTGAAAATCTATAATAACGGTAGTAACTCTTACATAGATGAGGTTGGTACGGGAAGTCTATTTATTCGAGGGATTGACATTCAAATGGGAACTCCCTTTGGGGCGGCAAACTTCGTAATGGACGTAGACGGCGCTATCGACCTCAAGTACGGATCTGGCACTCTGTGTATATCCACTAGTGCTACAGGTGTTGATCTGCCCGCAGGTAAAGCGATTAAAGTAGGTACTCCATCTATTTACTCTGGTTCTGGTGATCCTAACTCCACTGTAACGGCGGTTCCGGGGTCTCTGTATATGAACTCAGCCGGTGGGGCTGATGAATCTTTGTGGGTAAAAGAGTCTGGTTCAGGTAACACTGGATGGGTCGCAAAATAAACTAATTAACAGGCATGGGTATGTCTAAAGGAAAACCTAAAATGGTAGAAGAAACTAAAGACGCTTTAGATATAGCGGCAGGCTCTACGGCTGTAATGGCTTTCGCCGCGTGGGTACCGCCCGTAGCTGGTATTTTCAGTATTGTTTGGTTCGGGATTCGTATCTGGGAATCAGACACTGTAAGGGAGCTTACTAACCGTGTTAAATCTGACTAGTTTAATCGGCCCTGTGTCGAACCTCGTTGGGGGGTACTTTAAAAATAAAGCCGAAGAGAAGCAGGCCAAGCATCAAGCCAAGATGGCGACCATCCAAAACGATGCAGACTGGGAATCTAAGATGGCTGATGCTTCGGCGTCGAGCTGGAAAGACGAGTTCTGGACAATCGTCCTAGCAATCCCCGTGTTCATGGTCGGATACGCGATCATTGCTGACGACACCACTATTATTGATCGAGTCCACTTAGGCTTTGAAGCCTTGTCAGGATTACCCGAATGGTATCAATACCTGCTATTTATCGCTATCTCAAGCTCCTTTGGTATAAGGGGTGTAAGCAAGATTATGGGGATGCGCAAATGAGCCGATACAAGTATTTTAAGATAGAAGATTTTAACTGCCAAGAGACGGGCGAGAATGAGATGGAGCCTGACTTCATCGACCAACTAGATGATCTACGAGAAGCCTGCGGGTTTCCTTTCATAGTTACATCTGGGTACAGAAGCCCTCGCCACAGTATCGAGAAACGTAAGGCAACGCCGGGCACCCACGCACAGGGGATTGCCGCTGATATTGCTGTATCTGGAGGCCAACAGCGTCGCCTAATAGTAGAGAAAGCTCTAGAGTTAGGGTTCGGTGGTATAGGCATCGCTAAAGGATTTGTACACGTTGACATCCGGTGCAGCAAAGAAGTGATGTGGTGTTATTAAGAGGTGCCGCACTAGTACTAGTGATTGTAACCTTGGGGGTTACGGCGGACAGCACTAACCAGCAAGACGGTAGTCTGAATACGAACACCGTGGATTCTACGGTGGATAGCAACAATGTCACCGAAGATAATTCTACAAGCAATACATACAACGGTGCGGGGTCGAGCAGCGAGATACCCGTAACTAGCGCTATAGCACCTAGTTATATCTCAAACGGCATAGAAACATGTCTAAGAGGAGCTGGAGGGGCTATACAGACAGGGATAGTGGGTATTACTACAGGCCGTTACAAAGACGATATGCACTGTAATAGACGTAGGGACGCCAAAGTACTCTCAGAACAGGGTATGAAAGTGGCGGCAATCGCTCGAATGTGCGAAGATATGAAGGTGTGGCGTGCTATGTTTGTATCTGGCACTCCATGCCCCGTACTACATAATAGTAAACTTGTAGCTGGTAAACGAAGCTACCTGATAATGAAAATTCAGCCTGAGCTGTACATACCGGACTACTCAAACAAAACCAAGGATTGGTATAATTCAATGCTTGGAATTGGGATAGAGAATGATGAAGAAGACACTGAAGATAGCGAGTCTGTTAGCGATAAGTTCCGTAGCTCACTCAAGTGAGATAGACGACCTACTGAACACTGCTAACCAGCTAGTAGACCAAATTGATAAAGGTGTGGCCTTGGTAGGGGCCGGGATGGAGTATGCCAATCAGGGGCTGATCAGTGACGGAACCCTATCCGAGTCAGCGCATATCTCACCAGAGCAAATGATGGCATACAACAGCGCTGTAGCAGCCATGCAAAACTACCAGCCTTACGGCGATACGCAGACGTTTTTGGAGACTCAAGCGCAAGGCGAGATAGACGCCATGAATGAAGCCGTCGACACGTTTAGCGGTGCGGTAGTAGAGCTGTCCACAGTTATAGAAGTAGCTGACCGCGTACAACAAGCTGAGACCCCAAACGAGCAGGCCGATGTGCAGTCGTTTGTGACGAGTAACGAAGAGATACTAAAAGTAGACCAGTCCACTGTAGAAACGTACAACCAGTCTATTGATGATATTGAGACTCACGCTAACAACGCAGGCGCGTATCTTGGTGTAGCCGCTAACAAAGATGCGGTAGAGTTCCTCGAGCAAGGACTAGCTAGCAGCGACACTACAACGGACAGCGCTACCCTCACCTACGATGCCAATATGCAGTGGGTGAAGATGACGTACAGCACCGGTAGTGCTAACGCAGTGTTCGTAAACGGCACTGATGGCTTGGGCTTAGACCTGTACGTGTCGGCACAAGATGCGTTGGCCTACGGGCAGCAGACGGAGTACTACTTGAGTGGCCCTACGTCAGATAGCTACAACTGTTACATCAACGAGATCTGCTAGTGAGTCTCGAAGATACAGAGCTGAAAATCGGAAATACGTCATTTAAAGGCGTGTGGATAGCTATAGTTTTGGGTATTGGCTCTACTATAGGTGGTGGCGTCTGGACTGCTAGCTCGCTGTATAGCAGGTTGGAAGCGGTTGAAGTTAGGTCTATACCTGACGTAAAGCCTATAAAAGAAGATATTAGCCTGATTAAACAACAGTTGACTGACAATGACGTGTCTCAGTTAAAGGCTAAATTAGCCGAGCTGGGAACTAATATAACGACTATAATGGAGCAGCAAACTAGGCTGCTAACTCTACAGCAGGAAGTGGCGGATTTAGCAAAAGAAATAGAGACTATCCGCAGTTCTGTTACAGAAGCGAAACTGATAGCCGAAAGCGTTGCGGGGGTAGATGACCGCATGAAGAAGGTAGAGCGCGAAATAGACGATTTGTGGGAAGGGCTTGATTACGTCTCTAACCCATTACAGTAGAGATTACACATGACTATACAGAAGGTAGTGATAAAGCCCGGAGTAAACCGAGAGAACACTCGGTACACCAGTGAAGGTGGCTGGTGGGAATCCGATAAAGTACGATTCCGACAGGGCAACCCCGAAAAGATTGGCGGCTGGCAGGCTATATCCAGCAACACGTTCCAAGGCGTGTGCCGCTCTCTGCATAACTGGGGCACTCTAGCTGGGCTGGACATATTCGGTGTGGGCACGCACTTGAAGTTCTATCTGGAAAGTGGTGCTGTATATAACGACATCACTCCGTTACGCAAGGCGCAGGCTACTCTTGCCGCTAACGCGCTAGATTTTGTATCGGGTTCAAATACAGTCACTGTAAACGACACTACCGGCGGATATAAACTAAATGATTTCGTAACCTTGGGTAATGTGGGGGCATCGGGAGGAGCTACTCATGTGCGGGGTATCGCGGTAGGAGAACTAAATAAAGAGCACCAGATAACTTCTGTAGCCGCTAATGGACAGTCCTTTACCATTGTAATTGCTTCTAATGCTACTAGTGACGGTAGCGGAGGAGGCACCACCATGACTGCCGCGTATCAGCTCAACACTGGCTCTGATATTGACGTACCTACCTCTGGATGGGGTGGTGGTACTTGGGGACAGGGTGTTTGGGGCACTGGCGGCTCGTCTGCTATATCTCAGATACGTTTGTGGAGTCAGGCTAATTTCGGTGAAGACCTCATCTTTGGCCCCGTAGGAGGCGCCATATACCTGTGGGACGCTAGTGATACACTGACTACTAGAGCTACCCTACTGTCCGCCGAAACCGGCGCGTCGGGGGTACCCACCGTACAGAACGGTATCGTCGTATCCGACATTAGTAGATTCTGCTTTGCTTTTGGATGTAACCCATACCTTGGCTCAGACCAAGACGATATGCTGGTGCGGTGGTCAGACCAAGAAGATGCTACTAACT
>Ga0070750_10002489_pt1 | contig 10188 bp, 9 predicted proteins | sample VirMetDEL_Nov_24_FD_77013 | JGI IMG/M metagenome (GOLD analysis project Ga0070750, IMG submission 77013) | Aqueous microbial communities from the Delaware River and Bay under freshwater to marine salinity gradient to study organic matter... | ecosystem: Environmental > Aquatic > Marine > Coastal... | reverse complement strand
CGCAAAGGTGCGTGATAGTCATAGCGATAATGGCCAGACGATTCTGCTATATGAGCAATTCTGAACGGCTTCCCGAATAGCCGGTGATACATAAGGATCTGGCAATTCTTGTTTGAATCAATGGTCGCATCCAGCGCCACCATATAGCCTGTGTGCCCCGCAGGGACGGTATAGACGGCCATAAGGGTTTGAGCGTAGGCAACATCAATTTGAGCTACAACGGTCCCTGTTCCGCTTGTAACGCGAGCTGTGATCGTTCCCACGTTTGCGCCATCCCCATAGGTCATGCGAAAAACACGGATGAAAGTGCTTGTGGTAGCAACTGCGCTTGTTCCTGTTAGCGTTACAGATTCGGTTTGCTCATTGTAATTTGCATCTAATCCTTCAACAGTAAGGATCGCTGTGTCGCTCGCACTAGTGCTGATGCAATAAATCGTCTGTGCTGTGGCAAGTGATGCCCAAGGATACAAGTCGCCGCCTGTCCACACGCTTTCGGGATCGGTAGCTTGGTCAATGTCAAAGTTAGCGCCAAATTTGTGGACTATCTTGCTGTTGGGTATTACAAGCCTAGCTACATCTAAGTAGGGATTAGGTGTCGGTCTCTCAGGATGGAATTGATACATAGGTCTGTTCCAAGATTATTTATCTTTAGCTTTCCCAATATTAAGCGCAAACATCTCTAGCACCTTATAGACCTTCGCAATGATGGCATCGTCTTTAGGTGTAGGGGTTACTGCACAAATTGCGCTACAAAGTGCTACCAATGTCGTCGCTATCTCTATGTACTCCAGCATACTGATCTCCTATTTCGCAAGCCGTTACGATCTTGCCGTATGTTAATTTTTCCGCTGCAATCTCACATTCTTTTAGGGTGTCAAACTCAATACGATCAGGGCTTACCCAAGACCCGATCATAATAATTAAAATAAACTTCATTTACTTCTCTTTTATTTCCTCCATTTCACGTTCTAAGTATTGCAGCCTAATCTCTTGGGCATGGTTGGTGCGGATTGACTCCTGCACTTCTGCCGGTGGTGCCCAGTCGTTTCTAAATTCGGTATTAAGATTAACCACTTTTTCTAACGCAGCTATCTGACTATTCTGGAGCAAGTCATCCGGTAAGCTACCAAGCTCTCCGCGAGGCCATTTGACCCTAAACTCGCTGTTCATCTTCAGATCTACTTCAAGGATGGTTATCTGCCGCTCTAACACGCTTATGCGGTTAGTCACCTCTGTATACGCGAACACGGCCACGATCACGCCACCAATAATGGCAACTAGATTCCTGATCGGGATCTCAATCGTGGTGTTGTCGTTGATTTCAGGCATTACTTGTCCCTGTTATTGAACAGGTCAAATAATACTCTAACCTTTTCTTTGATTTGCTCAATATCACTGTGCATTTTAGCCAGTACGATAACGAGCGTAACGAAACCAAATGCTATCGGCCAGATGGTTCCTATCGCGTCAAGTGCCTCCATCGCTATCACCCTTTCGGCCAAAGATACCTTTTACAGTATCAGACTCCCAGATGCGGATGGATAGCCAGATGATTGTTACTAAAGCTGCTGCGTCAGGAAGCCAGCCCGCGAGGGATGCTACCCCGCCACTAACGGCGACTGCATCCGCAATGGATTTGACTTCCTGCTGCATAGATCACCTAATGTGCTTCATCCACTTCTTCAAACACTGGAGACTCGCCGGGAATAGGCTCCTCTGGCTGCTGCTGTGCTTGCTGCTGTTGTGCCTGATAAAGCCCAATCTGAGCCTCTAAATCCGCAATCCGCAACGATTGCTGGGCGTTCTGCTTGGCTAATGAATCAATCTTAGCCATTGTTACGTACTCTTCAGCACTGATTTCCCGCTTTTCTTCGCTCATTTTCCTCTCCTAGTTAAAAGTCGCATTTTAGCCGTTTATACGTTCATCTTCCAATTATTTAGCAGATCAACTCAACTGTGTAATTGTTACCGCTGACAATGTTTTGGGTCGATCCAGTATTCCACGCAAACGTGGTCCAATAAGGGCTAACAGTTTGTGCTGAGAATGTAGAGTCCTCGCGGTAGAACGCGGTCGTTCCAACTTTTAACTTATACCATTGGCTATTAACCCCCAGTGGTGTGCTACTCGTTCCGCTAGTTGTCTTTATGAGCAAGGTTAAAGTGTAGGATGACGACGCTTGGTCAAAAGTGTCAAAAACGCCATAAATTAATTTGCCCTGATAAAAGTTGATAATGTCGGTGATCGTCTGAGTGTTGATAGATCCGCAGAACGCTACGTGGTAGCCCCTAATCGTGAAACTAGCAGGAGCCGCTGCGGTGTAAGTGCCAGCAGTGATGGTTGCCCCGTGATCGTACTTCACCGCATTCTTTAGCCAGCTCAACTTGAACGCTCCACTGACCGGCGGCACGTTTCTGGTTGCCCCGTAAAAGTCGCTAAACTTGGTCGGAGTTCTACGCTCTAAGGTTGTGCCTTCGGTGTTTACGTTTGTGCTACTACCTAAAAGCTGCACTGTATAGGTTGTATTGTTTGCTAGGTTGCTGCCAGTTCCGTCAGAAAATCCCGTTAAATTATTGCTGCTAAGATAAGTGTAATTGTTAAACGTTATGGTAAACGCAGATCCTCCCGATGGGGTTAGGGTCATGCCGGTTATGCTGCTGTTGTCCAAGTGACCGAGGAACTCAATCATCGTGAATCCGAATATATAAGACACAAAAGAAATCGTCGGGTATGAGCCAACCCCGTCAGTTGTCGTCGGTGACAAAGTACCGGCTTGATTTACAAAATAACCGATAAAGCCACTTCCAGTTGTGCCTGTCACCATCGTGTGAGTGCTAACCACTCCCATGCTTTACGCTCCGATCTCAGCTAACATTGTGCGTCATTTCCATCATTTGGATCGCTGCTTCCATGTTCTCTTCAACGGTGGTCTTGAGCTTCGTTTCTATATAAAGCTCCGACCCATCGTTGCAGGTGTAGTGAAAGCAGATCCAGTCATCTCGCATAGTGTATTCACTCATGCCCAAATCAACGCGCAGATGTCTTGGATCATTTTGCTCTCGCCGCTGATGTCAGTTGCTGCTTTAGATTCAGTGCGCTCGCCAGTCGTCTCGTTGTAAGTGACCGTCGTAGTCGTTTTCGTCAAGCTGCGGCTGGTGCCTTTAGTCATCGGCAAATCATTGTCATCAGGGTCGTCCCAAGTCGTAATTGACTGTATGTACAACGTCGCATCTTCACCGTCGTTCATACGGATATCGTACCCTGTTACTTTTTCAGTTTTGCTAATCGCCATTTTATTTCTCCATCAGTTGTTTGATTAAGGTTTTTAATTCGTTAATTTCTGCTTGTTGCTGCTTGGCATTTTCAATCAGATATCCGACTAGGTTGCCATACGCGACTGATTTCGTTCCCATTTCATCGTCTGCCGTATTCACTAACTCGCTCGCTACTAATTCCAACTCTTGAGCGATTACGCCAGATCCCGCTTTGCCGTCTTTGGTAAAAGACACGCCGCGCATCTGCATAACTTTAGATCCGTCAAGCGTTTCAATGTTTTCTTTGAGGCGTTCATCAGAATAGGCGGTTATATTTCCAGAAGCTGTGACGCTTCCAACATTAGCAGCGCCAGAAATGTAAAGGGCTTTAAAGCGATTTGAAGTAGAACCGAGGTCCACGGTTGCGTCAGTGCGTATGTCTCCACTAACATCACTGACTGGCTCAATCTTGTTGGTGTTAAAATAAAGCCCAGTGTAACTCGCGGCAGAACCTGATTGAATGAAGGTTGCGGAGTTGTAAACTCCCATCATGCCCACGGTAGTTCCATCAAGCGAAATCCTAACAATTTCACCATTTCCGCCACCTAGCCTGTTGAAGTCAGTGACATTTCCTCCAGATCGTGTTGCATGCAGCAGCCCATCATTCCGAAGGATGTGCCCAGCGGTGCCTTCATAGTCAAGAGCATCCTTACCGACGAGCAAGTTGCCGCCGCTGATTCGCATGGCTTCGCTAAACGAAACGCTATTTCCGGCCGTTCCTGACGCTGCGTATGACCAAGTATGAATTCCGTTATATTGTTCGTAATTCGACGCAGGATGAGTTTGAACATATTTCCACGCAGAACCGTCTTGGTAAGCATTACTAGCAATCGTAATATACGGTGCTCCGCTAGATGGAGCGCGGATAGTGGTCCCTGATCCTAAGCTGATCACACGGTTACCACTGAAATAAGTGCCGTAACCGGAGGTGCCAATCCCGACGTTTCCGCTTTTAATATGCAATACAGGAGTGCTTGAACCGGCCAAACCAATTGCAAATTCAGAACCAGCCCCAGCATTTAAGGGAAGAAGCTCTAACGCACCAGCACCTACCCCTGTTAATGTCGATGAGTTGCCAATGCTTAAATCCCACTCACCTATGCCCACGGAAAGCAATCTTATGATCGTCCCATCACCAGTTTTGGCTACATTAAGCGGTGCCGCAGGAGAACTAGTGCCGATACCTACGTGTCCGTCATTCTGGAATGCGATTAGTGTATTTGATCCATAATTAATTTTTAAGTCATTGCTATCAGCATGAATACCATATTTGGAACCCTGCCCTGTATCATTAATTACAAGACCGGGTGCAGTAGAGCCTTTAATCTCTAAAACGGTATCACTTCCATAATCAGGAGACGGAGCAGTAGTGCCGATACCTACGCGGCCCGCGTTTGTTATGGTTAGCCTATGAGCACCATGCCCATAAAATGTTAGCGCTCCGGTTGTGCCTAGACCAGTGTAGTCATTGAGAATTTCCCAAGTACCGTTCCCGTTTTTCAGGGTAATACCAGCATCCCAGCTTGCTGCTTCTACCGTGGCGATGCAGGGCGTGTTTGCAGTGGTTTCTTCTACGTGCAGCTTGGTGTCAACTGTTCCTGCGCCTACGCCCACGCGGCCATCATCATCAATAGACATTCTAGTGTATAAAGTACCGCCCGTACTCGCAGCTTCTAGGAAAAGTAGTCTTCCGTTTGAATCAATAGATTGAACCCATTGTTGCCCCGTACCTGTTCGTGAGAATCTAAGTTCAGGTGCAGTAGCATGAGAAATATTTAAAAGAGAAGCAGGAGAATCTGTGCCGAGGCCGACATAGCCACTTGTAGTTATATTAAGTATATCGCTTAAATTATCTGAAATGTCGACACCACTCTGACTACTTGCATAGTAACCTATTGAAAAAGTATTACTATTACCAGTGCCATGGTGAACTACGCCCCAGTGCTTTGCTTCATTTGTAAGAAGTAACCCCGCAGCATTGCTTCCTCCTTCGCTGGCAACAATTTGTAGACGAGCTTCTGTATCTTCTACTATTGCTGTAGCAAACTGATCATAGTGTTGAGTTGATGCAGCAGTCTTTTTAATATGAAATTTTGCCGAGGGGGATATTTCTCCGATACCCACTCCCGAATCAGTAATTCTTACTCTTTCATCGCTTCCTGTAGCAAAACGAATATCTGTAGCTCGTATTCCGAATGCGGTATTTGCACTACCTGCTGTATTTGCTGCTTGGAATCCTGCTACATCTCCTATTTCTCCGATATTTCCTTGGAAGATAAGTCTTTTGTCTGTGCCCATTCGCACATCAAGGCCAATATCTCCATTTCCTGTAAATAGTCCGTCTGTTCCCTTTACCGTGCTATTAAATGTGGCAAAGCCTGCGTTGCTCATATCAAGGGTCAGAGCTGTGATGATAGAGGTATCATCTTTGCCTTTAAAGATGATGTCTGAGTCACCTGTTACGTTTTGAATGATTCCGTGTGACCCGTCAAAACTTATTCTCAGATCTTGATCTGCACCGAATCTAAGAACCTTGCTGTCACCAAGAAGAACATCTGAGTTAAAGGTGGCTTCTCCAGCTTCGCTCATATTGAGGGTGAGGGCGGTAATGGGTGAGCCACCGTCGTTTCCAGTGAAGATAATATCTTTGTCTTGGACAGCAGATGAAAGCATAAAGTTAGAAGACGCTAGAGATATATTTACTATCTCCACGCCATCATCTTTTATCGTAATGTCAGAACCACCAGCATCAAGGATGATATCTCCTGCAACGTCGACGGTTAGGTTGCCAGTAGACGTTATATTTCCCGAGTCGATTGAGCCATTTACGGTCACGCTAGAATTAAACGTAGCCGCACCTGTATCTTCAAGGGTTAGACTAGGAGAAAACGAATCATCTACCGCAACTGTAAACTCTAGTTTTGCGTTTTCTGACCCATTACTTACATCTGTAGCTGTTGCTTGAATTAAAGCAAAAGTTGACGCGTTCCCACCGTCATCGTCTGCTTTGAATACAATTCTACCAATCACATCATTGTTGGCTGGGCTTGCGCTGTTTCTGAACAAATTAAGAACTGGGCCGGTATTGGCATCAGCATCTGTGCTAACAAGCGTTAACGTGTCTGAGTTGTCAGTAACAGTGATTGTTGCCGCGCCATTAACAGTCAAAGCATCAGCAGTCACTGTGCCGTTTACGTCTAAGGTTGAAGCAGGAGCATTGTTCGCAATACCGACCCGATTTAGGGAAGCATCCACGAAGAGCATATTTTCTTGTGTATCGCTTTCGACCCTGAAATCCATTGTCGAGCTGCCGCTTTGATTGAAGACTATGGTCCCGTCAAAAGCAGCGTGGTCTACACCCCCCGCAACGATGCGTATGTCATTCGCGCCCGCGAATTTAAGATGAGTATCTGTGTCACCCACATGGCTTAATTTTTCTGGTATTAAAACTTCGCCACCAAAAGTAGCTGCGCCTGTAGCAGTCACTGTGCCGGTTACATTTACACCGTGACTAAAATCAAACGTGTCGGTTGCTGTCTTCCAGAGGATAGAAGCATCTGTGCTTGCGTCCACCGCATCCTGAATTGTTATGCCCGCGTTATTTGCAGTAGATGTGCTGTCGCCCGTGGAATAATTAAGCGTTATATTTGGGTCTTTAACGGTCAAATCATCAGTATTTACGGTGGTGGTTGTTCCGCTCACCGTCAAATCACCGCCAATAACGACGCTGCCGTCAGTGCTTATGTTTCCCGATGCGTCAATCGTTGTGCCAGTGCTGCCGTAACCAGCTCCAACCTTAATCCCCGTCCAGTTGTTTACCCATCCGTCTTCCTGAATGCTGAATTTTTCAACTGTTGAGTTGTAATCTTTGATGCGGAAAATTTTGTCGGTCGTTGGATATTGTGACGTATAGGTCACTTCCAATGTGTTACGCGCTTCAGTCTTCGTATCACTAACAATTAAAACGCTATTACCGCTTTCATCTTGGAAGTCGTTAGTCTCGCCAGATCCAACTGTGATGGTGTTGCCGTTCGCCAGAGCCATGTAATTAGACTGCACATAGCCAATCGTCGCGGTTGCAGATGGGGCATCAGATAATGTTCCGTTCGCGGCTACTGTAAATCCTGCTGCGTCTGTTGCAAATTTAAGCGTAAACGGTCGGGAAGTGCTGACGTTCATGTCAGTATCGCTGCCAGCCGTCTGCGATAGACTGACTCGGAATATATAACTTCCCGCCGCAAATCCTGAGACGCTGCGAACAAACTGCAAGTTACCGATTGAATCTATTGCATGGATGCCGCGCTTGTATGCTCTGACACCTGTCCCAGTGTTTGACGATGTAGCAACGTCGTATTTGGTCGCGTCAGATGATCCAAGGGTAACGGTTTTGGTCAGTTGAACAGCCGACCCAAACGTTGACCAACTTGATCCGCTGTTGGTTGAGTATTCTATAGTAGCCGTTATGTCCGACGGATATTCGCCGCCGGTTGATGTGGCTTTTTTAGTTGCGGGAGTTGCAACCAGCAGGGTGAGCGTAATCGTTTGCGATGCGCTCAATATTAGTGCGGGGTTAGGATTGCTCGAAGTTATCTCTACCGATGGCTCTTGGACAACGATACCCGTTTCTTGCGAGACAGCAGCCAACCCTATGCCAACCAAGCCGTCTTGCGCTGAGTCGAACATGATGGCAGTCGTATCATCGGGGCGAGTAACTACCAATCTCGTCGCTGTAACTATGCCAGTTGAATCGACTTTAAATGATGCGTCAGCCGGTGCCGCAGCGCCAGCGTACAATTTAAACTCAGGGTCGCCACCGTCCATCGTGGCAGATGTCGCGCCAGATCCAGCGATGAACTTTGAGTCGGTTGAAACGTCGCCAGTGAACGCACCAGCAGAGGCGTTTACAGTTCCGGTGAACGTTCCAGAGGTTGCTGTGACTGCCCCACTAAACGTGCCTGATCCATCGATGACCAAAGTGTTAGTTGTGCCGCCAGTCCATACAAACTTATCTTTTAGGCTGAAGTTTCCAGAACTATCAAGCCAGAAGTCAGTATCTGCGTCCCCATGTGATGCAGCGCCTGAACCGCTATATTGGTTTAAGTTGGTCGAGGTTATTGTTGTCCCACCAATCGTGCCGCTGCTGGCAGTAATGCCGCCCTTGATTGTGGCTTGTTGGAAAAAAGCAGTTCCAGACTTGTTAATCTGCCACCCAGTTTCGTTTTGTGCGCTGTAATTAGTAGACTCTAGGGTTGTTGCAATTTGATCTGACCCGATGTTCCCGTCAATAACCTGAGCGGTTCCAACGCTATCATTACCCATCACAGTCTGACCGATCTTAGTCGCTGCTATCTTTCCGCTTGCGGGTGTCCCAGCCGCCACCATAGGCGACTTGGCTTTGTTGGTGTTTCCACTTCCCGGCGTTGATCCCTGCGGGTATCTGACCGCTTGAATCCAATAGTAATACTCAGTGCCGTCTGCTGCTCTCTGGTCTATGTAGCTGCTTGCTCTTAGCTTGGCGATAGGCGTATCACTGTCGGTTGGCAATGTTCCGGTAGTGTTTCGGTATATGTAAATCTGTTCCCATGCGCTTGTGTTCGGCGGGTTTTTCCAATTTAGCTCGATGCTGTTAATTGCAGAAGTTAGCGTCAATTGTGATGGGCTTGGGACGTTTGGCAGGGCTGTGCTGATAACGCCCTCGGCAGTAATCGTTGAATAATCACTGGCCGCTGGGTCGTTGTAGTTGTTGCTGTCATCTTCAATCAGTGTAAGGTTTATGCCTTCGCCATCTTCTGCGAAACGCCATCCGATACACTTGAAAACCTTGGGCGACCAGTTACCACTATCAACCGCGTTAAAATCGCTAAGGGTAAGATTAACGCGGTCACCGATTGCGATACGCATACCCTTCAGGTTTACGGGGACAGTGACAATAGTTTGATGATAAGACTGAGCAACTTGCATCAACGCAATTCGTTGCGCTGCATATCGGTTATCGGTAAACGGTAATTTAACTTCTTCGGTTAAAACTTCGCCATTATCTCTGGCAACTGCGCCCTTGGTTTGATTATTAAAGTCATTAGCCCCAACCGTGACAGGGCCAAACTCCATCATCTTGTAATTCTCATTAGGATCTATAAAGAGACCCTTGATAGTGTTGACTCGATCTGATCTTGGGATTGCGGTTTTAACTTGAACAGGACCAACCAAATCGTCTTCTGTTAAAGTTTCGCTAGGGCTAACATACTTGCCAGCCGCCATAATGTACTTGCCTTGGCTGTAAATCAGGCTGCCATTCATTGCTGAGAGAATCTTAGAGATAGACGCGCTATAGGTGTCGGCCCCAAAAATAACACCAGATCCAAAGAATCTTTTCTGTACAGCACTGCTTGGAATAGGGACCAACTGGTCACAAAGATCAGCCGCCGTTACTACCGCAGGCCAGTCAATCTTGCTTGCCGGTATACCTAAACCAAAATCAGAGTTCATCAAGAAATCAGCGAGCTGCAAGGCTGGGTTCTCGCCCTGATTGCCTCGGTTGTAATTTCCCTGTGCTGATCCTGTCGTTAGCGTTCCGTCGTTATAAACGATATAGGCCGCAGTCGTAGGGTTATCTCCTGCATCGTTGCCAGCATGTACATCTAATCGTGGATCGTAGACCTTCTTACCTTGAACTACGCACTTGATGTTCTGAACATTACCAACCTCGTCCCATACCTCTGCTGACCCTTCGTTGATACGCCAGCGAGTATAAATAGAAGCTACGTTGTCGCCTCTATGCGTTGCTAAGTATTCGCTGCTTGTTTCGGTATTAGCGCGTAGTGCTGCGAAAGCTGTTTGGCTAGAGGTTCCTAACCTTGTGTCGATATAGACGATGTT
>Ga0070750_10002488_pt1 | contig 10189 bp, 12 predicted proteins | sample VirMetDEL_Nov_24_FD_77013 | JGI IMG/M metagenome (GOLD analysis project Ga0070750, IMG submission 77013) | Aqueous microbial communities from the Delaware River and Bay under freshwater to marine salinity gradient to study organic matter... | ecosystem: Environmental > Aquatic > Marine >... | reverse complement strand
TGCAAGAACAATCTATACATATGCTGACCTTAAGGCAGGATCACAGTCCGCTGTAGCCAATACTGGGGTATTGGTCTCATTCACAGAGAATGAAATATATAACACCTCAGCATCAGCAGGAACGGGCAACATCACAAACGATTTGACTGGGGCTCAGTTGGGAATCGTACAGAAGTTGTACCACCAAGAGGGTTCAGCACCTACAGTACCTGTGGGATGGGTTCTTATGGGTTCGGGTACATATAGCACTACAGCTCTTAACGTAATCTATGCTGAGTGGTGTGGAGGGACAAGGGTTGAGTATTGGATAGTACAGCCTGCATAGATGTCTAACCGATATCGATCCATATTATCATTAGGTAGCAGTACGCCACCTTTCAGCAATACAAAGTCTATACTATTAGATGGTTTTGATGACTATGTGGATACGTCTACTTATTTTGGAGTACCGCCTATTGATAGATATAATAAAGATACTTTTAGCGTTAGTGTATGGATAAAAGTAGATGCCTCGCAAACTGTTAATTGGCAATACTATACACCAATTTCAGCAACGACTAATGGAAGTAATGTTGGTCTTGTAACAAGAAAATTTGGAAATGCAACAGGTCACGTTGTTTATAGTAATCCGAATAACGGAACAACGCAATTAGACGATGGGAATTGGCATCATTTATTAGGTGTGTTTATTGCGTCTACTAATAATTGGAGAGTTTTTGTTGATGGTAATAGTACGCCTGAAATTAATCAAACCATTGCAAGTTGGCAATTTTTTGATAAAAATGTAAAAATAGGACAACAAGGTAATCAAACCAATTATTTTGTTGGTAACGTAGATGAGTGCGCATATTGGTTGAGTGATGAATCTGCAAATTTGGCAACTATATACAATAGCGGTGTACCTAATGACATAAGCAGTCTTTCACCTTTATCTTGGTGGAGATGTGGCGATGGAGACACTGCACCTACATTAACAGATAATGGAAGCGGAGGCAACGATGGAACGATGCAAAGCTTTAACACATTCTCAACAGACGTACCAACGTAAAAATTATTAAATTTGTAATATGGAAATTACAGGATTTCAGATAGGGTTTGATGCTTTAATATCACTACTTTCTGCAGTGGTTGGAGCTCTTGCAGTGTGGTACAGCTTGAAGGGAAAGGTTGAAATTCAACAGGTAGTTTTAGATAATCTTGCTTCGGATATGGACGATATTAAGACACATAAGAAGGAAGGTAATATTTTATTGCATAAGAGAGTAGATGATCTAAAGGCACAGGTGGAGAGAAATAGAGAGAAGAACGATGCCTCTCTGGCAGAGCTAAAGACAGAGATGGGTGCTATGGAGTTAAGAATTATCCAAGCCATTCATGCGAGTAAGAAATAGTTACCTTATAATAATAATTTTATTTTTAATCTCTTGCACTCCGCAAAGAAGGTTCACTAGACTAATAAATAAACACCCCTACCTTCTTACAACTGACAGCCTTGTTATACATGATACTGTAAAACTTACAGTTCCTGAGGTTGTACATGACACAGTCATAACAGAGCATTTCTTTCACGAGATAACTAGAGACACATTAGTTTTACAAAAGGATAGACTGACCGTAAAGATATTTCACGATACAATAAAAAACAACGTATATATAAAGGGAAAGTGTGACACTGTAACCATTGAAAAGATAGTGGAAAGAAAGGTTCCTATAAAGTACTACGAAAAAACTCCGCTATGGAAGAAGGTAATGAACTGGTTGATATTTGCAGCCATAGTTTATGGAGTCTTCAGATTAGTTATATTTGTAAAAAAAAAGATATGAAAAATAGATTATTCTCAAACTACGTAACAACAATACTAGGATGCTTAATTTTAATATTCTGTGGCGTAATGATTTACACTGAAAAGGAAACAACGGAAGGTATGGCAGGATGGCTTGCTGTAGGTCTAATGTTCTTGAGATCAAAAGACAGTTTAATTGCGTTGCCTGCTAAGGAAAAGTAGATGGGGTAATTTTTATAATATCTTTAGCCTACCTTATCGCATTTGTAATAATTACATTATGGAGAAAATAATAACATGCCCTAACTGCAATACTGAGTTTGACATGTCAATCAAGCCGCATAATCCTGAGTCTAAATACCTATGGATATTAGATAACGGACATGGGGGTGTAATAGATGGAGTATATCAGACATCAGGTAAGAGATCTCCTGTATGGCCAGACGGTGAGGTTTTGTATGAGGGAGAGTTTAACAGGGCTATTGTAAACAGGTTGGTGGATATGTGTAGGTCAAACAATATTGACTACGTAAATCTTGTAGACACCCAGGAGGACATCCCATTAAAAGAAAGGCCTGAGATGGCTAACAAGATAGCAAAGTCCTCTGATAAGCCTTGTATATATGTGAGTATACACGCTAATGGATTTTCTGATGAATCTGCAAACGGGTGGGAGGTGTTTACATCTCCAGGAGAGACCAAGTCAGATCCTATAGCAACAATTCTTTACGAAAAGGCTAAGGCTGAGTTTCCTGAAAGAAAAATGAGACCATCAATGGGGGATGGAGATCCTGATAAGGAAGCAAAGTTTACTGTTCTTATGGATACATCTATGCCCGCTATATTATCTGAGAACTTTTTTATGACAAACTATAGGGAGTGTCATGAGATACTTATGAGCGAGTCTGGAAGAGACAGGGTTGCAAAGATACATTTTGAAATGATACAACAACTAGAAAATGAGCAATAATACAAACACTCTTAGGAAGCCTAAGAAGAAAAGAACTGGTATACACTCTAAGAATAAGTCAAGATTAAAGAAATCTATTAACTATAACAAGCCTTACAAAGGTCAAGGGAAATAATTTCTTATATTTGTATAAATAACAAGACATGGCAAAGATAAATACATACCCAACAACTACACCAGAATCTAGTGATCTTATACTAGGATCAGATGTTAACTCATCGAATGCGACAAAAAACTTTTTGGTTAGTGAGTTGCAGGCTTTTATTCAGGGGAACACAGACCTTCAGACTGTTCTTAATGCAGGAAATACGTCTACAGGAGCTATGATATTGGATGGTTCATTAAGGATTAATTCAGGTTTATTAGATTCTTCTGGTGGTTTAGGGACAAGCGGTCAAGCACTTTTGTCTACAGGAACATCAGTATCTTGGGGTGAGCCAATCACATCAAAAGTATCTCTTCCTGTAAGGTATTTAGAAAATGTAAACTTGGGAGATCCTGTGTATATAGCAGGTTATAATAATGGTCAGAACATTCAAGAGGTTAGAAAAGCAGATTCTGCCGATCCTAACAAGATGCCCGCTATAGGTCTTGCGGATGCATCATATTCTCAAAACACCAATGGTAAAGCAATTATGATTGGTGGAATTGATACTATTGATTTGTCAGGTATTGTACCTGCCCCAACAGTTGGAAGTGTTCTTTATGTTTCCGATGGTGGTGGACTTGCAAGCGTATCTCCTATTGGAACATCTCTCATTCAGAATGTAGGAATTGTATCAAAGACAGGAGCAGACGGTGAGGTTGAAGTTACAGCTATAGGTAGAGCTAACGCTCTTCCAAACATAACAGCAGGAAGAATATTATACGGTCAATCTACAGGACAGGCTACAGAGAGTAACCTTTTAAGGTATGGTGAAGAAAATGTAGTTCAAGGAACTCCTAGTACAACCTTTATTGGAGAGACAAGAATTAATACACCTCTATTAAAAGCAACAGCTATAACTACAGCTGCAGATAACACAGCAGCTTTAGCGGCAGGACTTGTTACGGGAGATATTTACAAGACAGCAACAGGAGAGCTTAGAATAGTCTTGTAACTAATAAAGTAAATATAAATTAAATTAAATGAAAAAAATTGAAAAGGAGGAGCTTGAAAAATTAATCGAGCTCAACAAGAATTACAGGGACCTCAAGTTTCAGATAGCTGACATTGAGATCACCTTCGAAAGATTAAAAAATCAAAAGATAACGTCCATAGCCAACCTAGAGATGGGAGCACATGACCTGGCAACTTACCAGAAAGAGATTTCTGAGAAGTACGGAGATGTAGACATAAATCTACACACAGGTGAATATAGTTAGAAAGATATCCGTAGGTCCAGACTACATGAAGTGCATGCACTATGTCGTAGGTCAGGAGGTTTTGGGAAGGAGTTACACGATAGACTCAATAATACAGGAAGCCACCGCTATATCCATATATATACGTAAGGATGACGAGATTGTCAAGTGGAAGGAATTTAGTTCAACAATGCCTGTATCTATAGAGTTTAAAATAGACTTCTAATGAAATCACCATACTGCTTCGTTATTAAACCTGTCGATGGCAGGCGTTATGACAATATTAGGAATTATGATGGTAAGGAGTTTGTTATAAGCTCGTCTCAAGAGGATCATACCGTATCAAACAGATTTGCAGAGGTTATATCAAGGCCTACATATTATAGTGGACCAATACGAGAGGGGGACATAGTTATCGTTCATCACAACGTTTTTAGGTACTACTACGACATGCAGGGTAAACAGAAGAGTAGCTGGCATCATGTGATGGATGATATATTTATAGTGGAACCAAGTCAGGTTTATTTATACAAACGAGATGACGTTTGGAATGCACCATCACCATTTTGCTTCGTTAGACCTATAGAGTCTGAGGACCATATGTTCACACAGCTTGGTAGTTTAGAGCAGCTATGGGGTGAGTTGGTTTTTAAGAATGATGATATAGACTACGTAAGTAATGGAGATATCATATCATTCACTCCAGACAGTGAGTATGAGTTTAGGATAGGAGAGGAAATATTATACAGGATGTACAACAAAAATATATGTCTAAAAAGGTAGAAATATTACAGGCAGCAAAACTAGCCATAGATGAGTTGATAAAGGTTTTAAAGGAACCAATAATAACCCATGCAGAGGATGATATAAGTGCAGACAAGATGAAGAATGCAGCATCCGCAAAGAAGCTCGCATTCGATGACGCACTTGCTATGCTACACAAGATAGAGGAGGAGGAAAGTGACAAGGATCAGGTCAAGGTTATAGACGCTGGTAAGAATGGTTTTGCAGAAGGTAGGGCTCGTGGAAAATAATCTATATAAAATATCAAAAGATCACATAAGCAAGAATGCCTTGATTTCAAGAAACAGGGCAAAGAAATGGGTGTATGGGTATGACAAAAAGTATGACGTTGTGGTTATATCTAAGGATGGAACTATAGGTGATATATATGACATAAATGGACTTAAGATAGCTATACCTGAAGCACCGAAGAAGCTAGACGTAAATGAAGATAAATGGGTTGCTTATGATTATCCAAAAGAGTTATCTAAAATAAGAACAATATTTGACTGGAACAGAAAGGATAATCTTTTTAAATCTAAATACGTAGATTTTATAGAGCAAGAGTTTGACAGGAGGGAGGATGGTTACTGGTTCATGAATAATGGTACACCTACATATATAACTGGATCTCATTACATGTATCTTCAGTGGACAAAGATAGATGTCGGTCACCCTGACTTCAGGGAGTCAAACAGAATATTCTACATATTCTGGGAGGCCTGCAAGGCTGACAAGAGATCCTTTGGAATGTGCTACCTAAAAAACAGGCGTTCTGGTTTCTCATTTATGGGATCTGAGGAGTGTGCAAATATAGCAACCATATCCAGGGATTCAAGGATAGGTATTTTATCAAAGACTGGTAGTGATGCAAAGAAGATGTTTACAGATAAGGTTGTACCGATAGTAAGAAACTATCCATTCTTTTTCAAGCCGATACAGGATGGTATGGACAACCCAAAGACAGAGTTAGCGTTCAGGGTTCCTGCAAGTAAGATTACTCGTAAGAATATGGACGAGGAAAAGGATGACGAGATAGAGGGGCTTGACACAACCATTGACTGGAAGAACACTGATGATAACAGCTATGACGGTGAAAAACTTTTACTTCTTGTGCATGACGAGAGTGGTAAGTGGCTTAAGCCTAATAATATTCAAACCAACTGGCGTGTAACTAAGACATGTCTTAGGCTTGGTAGCAAGATTATAGGTAAGTGTATGATGGGATCCACATCAAATGCACTATCAAAGGGTGGTGAACAGTTTAAGAGGTTGTATATGGACAGTGATCCATCCGTAAGATCCGCAAACGGACAGACAAGGAGTGGTCTATATTCATTATTTATACCAATGGAGTGGAACTACGAGGGTTATATTGATCAGTATGGTTGGCCTGTGTTTGAAGATCCATCTAAGCCAGTCATAGGTGTCGATGGTGAAATGATAGATGATGGTGTTATAACGTACTGGAACAATGAGGTTGAGGCCCTTAAGTCAGATCCAGATGCATTGAACGAGTACTACAGGCAGTTCCCTAGGACTGAGTCACACGCATTCAGGGATGAGTCAAGGCAGTCAATTTTTAATCTTACAAAGATATACCAGCAGATAGATTATAACGATTCATTGATAAAGGACAGGGTTCTAACAAGGGGGTACTTCCACTGGAAGAATGGTGAGAAGGACACAACTGTTGTATGGACTCCTGACAAGAAGGGTAGGTTTGTGGTGTCATGGGTTCCTAGTTTTGAACATAGAAACAATGTTATAAACAGGGGAGGTGTTAAGTATCCTGGTAATGAACACATGGGATCTTTTGGTTGTGATCCATACGATATATCTGGCGTAGTTGGAGGAAGTGGATCTAATGGTGCACTTCATGGCTTGACAAAGTTTCATATGGAGGATGCTCCATCTAATGAGTTTTTTCTTGAATATATAGCAAGACCAAAGACGGCAGAGATATTTTTTGAGGATGTGCTGATGGCATGTGTATTTTATGGTATGCCTATACTTGCAGAGAATAACAAGGCTAGACTACTTTACCATTTTAAGAACAGGGGGTATAGAGGTTTTTCTATGAACAGGCCTGATAAGAATAAAAATAGACTGTCTAAGACAGAGTTAGAGCTTGGCGGTATACCTAACACCAGCGAGGATGTAAAACAGGCTCACGCATCAGCTATTGAGTCCTATATAGAACAGTATGTTGGATTCGACTCTGAAGGTACGTATAGGGATGCTGGTGATATAGGTAGTATGTACTTCACTAGGACTCTTGAAGATTGGGCCAAGTTTGAGATAAATAATAGGACTAAATACGATGCCTCTATAAGCTCAGGTCTTGCAATAATGGCAAACAAGAAGTATATTTCTAATGCACATAAAAAAGAATCAAAAATAAGTATTAAATTTGTAAGATATGATAATCGTGGTAATAGAAGCGAAATAATAAAGTAATGGAGAAACCTTCAGTAATAATTAATCAATTACCCTTCCCGAATCAGATGGCTTCTGACGAAGAAAAATCTTCAGAGAAGTATGGACTTAGTGTGGCTAAGGCTATAGAGGGTGAGTGGTTTAAAAGAAAGGGAAGTTCTTGTAGGTTTTATGACCAATGGGGAGAGTACCACAGATTAAGACTTTATGCTAGAGGTGAGCAGCCTGTTCAGAAGTATAAGGATGAGTTAGCTATAAATGGTGACATGTCTATGTTAAACCTAGACTGGAGTCCTATTCCTATCATACCTAAGTTTGTAGATATTGTTGTAAACGGAATGAATGACAGGCTTTACAAGGTTAAGGCTGAGGCTCAGGACGTGATGTCTGCAGAAAAAAAGAATCAGTTCCAGGAGTCCATAGAGAAGGACATGGTTTCCAAGGATTTCTTGGAGATGACAAAGCAGGAGTTTGGTATCAATGCATTTAACATGGATCCAAATGAGCTTCCAGCTGATGATCAGGAGCTTTCTTTATACATGCAGATAAACTACAAGCCTGGTATAGAGATAGCTGAGGAGGTTGCCATAGATACCATACTTAAGATGAACAAGTTTGACGAGGTTAAAAAGAACTTTGACTACGACGTAACTACAATAGGTGTTGGTGTCATGAAGCATGAGTTCCTTGTCAATGACGGTGTTAATGTGGACTACGTAGATCCAGCTAACTGGATACACAGTTATACTGAGAAGGAGGACTTTTCAGACTGCTACTACTTCGGTGAGGTTAAGCAGGTACATTACACAGAACTTTTAAAGATAAATCCAGACCTTACTGATGAGCAGCTTACAGAGATAAAGAACTCTAGTTCTGCATGGAATAATTACTTTCCAATCATAAGAAACTATCAGGACGACGCATTCCTAAATGAGGTTGTCACACTTATGTACTTCAACTACAAGACGAGTAAGAGATTTGTTTGGAAAAAGAAAATATTAGAGAATGGTGGAGAGAGAGTCATAAGAAAGGGAGACACATTTAATCCTCCAACAGGGGATGGTGTTCCTTTTGAAATAATAGAGGCCCCAAGAGAGGTATGGTATGACGGGATTCTTGTTGGTGGATCTAATATACTTCTTAAATGGGAGATGGCTAGAAACATGGTAAGACCAAAGTCAGCATCTCAGAGTGCCATGCCAAACTATGTGGCACATGCTCCAAGATTATACAAGGGTAACATAGAGTCCTTGGTTAGAAGAATGATTCCATTTGCTGATCAGATTCAACTTACACACCTAAAACTACAACAGGTAATGTCAAGGGTTGTGCCTGACGGTGTATTTATAGATGCGGATGGTATTAATGAGGTAGACCTAGGTACTGGTGCGGCATATAATCCTGAGGATGCACTTAAGCTATATTTTCAGACTGGTAGTGTTATCGGTAGGAGCTTTACTCAGGAGGGAGAGTTTAATAATGCAAGGGTTCCAATACAGGAACTTAACTCAAATAGTGGACAGTCTAAGATGGCTGCACTTATTGGCAACTATAACCACTACCTGAACATGATAAGGGATGTGACGGGTATAAACTCTGCAAGGGATGGATCAAGTCCTAACCCTGACGCACTTGTGGGTGTACAGAAGCTTGCGGCATTGAGCTCGAATACTGCCACTAGGCACATACTAAATGCAGGACTTTATGCAACAAGAAGGCTTGCTGAATGTATATCATTAAGGGTTGGAGACATACTTGAGTATGCAGACTTCAGGGAAGAGTTCGCTATGCAGATAGGTAAGTATAACGTCGCTATACTTGACGAGATTAGAGACCTATACCTTTATGACTTTGGTATATTTATAGAGGTAGCTCCAGATGAGGAGGAGAGACAGATGCTTGAGGCTAATATAAATGTAGCACTTCAGCAGAAGACGATAGATCTTGAGGACGCTATAGATATTAGAGGCATGAATAACATTAAGCTGGCAAATGAGATGCTTAAGGTTAAAAGACGTAGGAGAATGGAGCAGCAGCAGAAGCAACTTCAGCAGCAGCAACAGATGAAGCTACAGTCAGACCTACAGACACAGCAGTCAGCGGCACAGCAGAAGGCACAGCTTATACAGCTTGAGGCTCAGGCGAAGGCACAGGTTAAGGAGGCCGAGGCTCAGTTTGAGATTCAAAAGATGAATGCAGAAGTTGAGGCAAAGAGATACCTAATGGACCTGGAGTTCCAGTACAACATGCAGCTTAAGGGAATAGAGGCTGAGTCATTGATGAAGAGAGAGGACAACAGAGAGAAAGGCAAGTCTGAAAGAATTAGCCAGCAAAATAGTGAGCAGTCTAAGCTTATAAATCAAAGAAAGAACAACCTGCCTCCACAAAATTTTGAGAGCACAGAGGATACTCTTGACGGTTTTGGACTAGAATCATTTGGCCCTAAATAGGATACAAAAATATTACTTAACTTTGTGGATAAATAAAATATAATAAAATGGCAGAAGAATTTAAGGTAAGGGCTGTTGACTTTGAAGAGAAGTCAGCTCAGGAGATCGAGAGAGATCTTTTAGAAAAGGCAGAGAATGAAAACAACGAAGCTAACGGTGAGGGAGTGGAAGGAAGCCCTGAGGGTTCCTCCGCCTCACAAGAGCAAGAAAATATACAGCCGCAAGGCGAAGCACAAGAGCCGTCCTTAAATGACGGTGACGTTCTTTCATATATTGGTAAGAGGTACGACAGGGAGATAAATTCCTTGGATGAGTTGTTCGAACAGCGTAATGCCAACGAGGAGCTACCTGAGGATGTGTCAGCATTCCTGAAGTACAAGAAAGAAACAGGTCGTGGTATGAATGACTTCATCAAGATT
>Ga0070750_10002479_pt1 | contig 10205 bp, 10 predicted proteins | sample VirMetDEL_Nov_24_FD_77013 | JGI IMG/M metagenome (GOLD analysis project Ga0070750, IMG submission 77013) | Aqueous microbial communities from the Delaware River and Bay under freshwater to marine salinity gradient to study organic matter... | ecosystem: Environmental > Aquatic > Marine >... | reverse complement strand
AGGCATAACAGAGGCAAGGGATATGAGAATGACCTGATAAAATCGAACATGGCACAGGTCAATGGATACATTTATTTGCAGTACACTTATGGACAATTAAAAGAAAGGTTGTATATTGCAGACCTAAAGGAACTGATGCAGGCTTAGGCTTGTTTTATTTGTTTCGGGTTGATGCAGAACCCATCGAAAACTTACGAAGCCCAAAGAGGCAATAAGGCTGCATCCCTTATTCCTCCGAGGGCTTTTTTAATGCGATATGGACAAGGACAAAGGCTGGATAAAGCTACATAGGAAATTCTACGACAGCGACATAAGTCGGATGCCTCCACATTTCAGGGAAGTATGGCTATACCTTGTAGCTAATGCTAATCACACAAATGATGAAGCAGCCAATATAAAGCGAGGTGAACTATACCGAACCTATGAACAGATAGCAGAACACTTATCATGGTACGAAGGATTCATAAAAAAACGCTATGCCACGCATCAAATCAGGTCCGCTATGGTATGGCTACGGGAGAGGGCTATGGTGGCCACACGGAAAAGCACACGGGGAAACCTCATAACTATCTGTAAATACGACAGTTACCAAGACGCAACACAGATGGGAACACGCGCAGGAATTTTGCAGGATTCTCGCAGGAGTTCCGCTATAAACAAGAATGCTAATAATGTTAAAGAAGAAAATACCAAAGGCGGGGATGAAGTTTCTAAACATTACAACCTAAATAATGCTGAACACTTAAAAATCATCTTCGATCAAGCCACAGCCGAAGAAATAGCCATGCACGTCAATATGAAACTGCACGAAATGCGTAAGGCTTTGGAATATTGGATTGATGACCGTACCTTGAACCACAGAAATATTGATACCTTAGCCGTACATCGGGCTGGATTCCGCAACTACCTGCGCAACAGCCGTGACAGATGGAAAGCACCTAAAGCACCAAAGGCATGAATTTTGAAGATAGCATGATACTTGACAAAATGCCTCAAGCCATCGAGATTGAAAAGGCATTACTGGGAACAGCACTAACAGACGAAAATGCAGCCGTGCGGATAATTGATGAGCTTAGCATCAATGAACTTTACATAGACAAGCATAAATACATCTACCAATCTATAAACGACCTGTTTGAAAAAGGCACTACCGTAGATATGCTTACCGTATCCGATGACCTGCGCAATAAGCAGAAGATAGAAGCCATTGGTGGCGTGTATTATCTAACCGAAGTGACCGCAGAAGCACTTATATCCTCAAGCCAGCTGACGCATTACATCCTAATCGTTAAGCAGAAGCACCTCCAACGGGAACTGATTACCCTCTCACAACGGAACATTCAGGCAGCTAAAAGCGAAGCAGATATTTTTGATGTGTATGACCAATCGCTTGAACAGCACGGGCGAATACTTGACGGGCAAACACAGGATAAAAACATTAACATCAAACAGGTGGTGACACAGGTTTATGAAGATATCTTGAATGGCAAAAAGACGAAAGGACTAACAACAGGCATTAATGCTATTGATCAGAACTTTTACGGACTGAGGTCAAAAAAGCTATACATCGTAGCTGCTCGACCAGGAATGGGTAAAACAGCACTCGCCTTACAACTTGCATTGAACGTGGCAGGACAAAACCACAGCGTAGGTATCATAAGCCTCGAAATGGATAGCGATGAAATAACCCGCAGAATCGTATCGAACCTATCGCAAACCGAACTATCGCAGGTAGAGCTAAATGAAGTGCAACCCGCTAAGCTAGATGATGTGACAAAGGCAGTAGATGAAATAGCACTAATGCCTATCCACTTCAAAGAAATGGCATCCAACCTGATCCGAATCCGTGCCACAGCTAAGCGATGGAAGATACAGAAGAACCTGAAATGCCTTATCATTGATTACCTTCAGCTAATGGATGGCAGCAAAGACGGCAACCGTGAACAGGAAATTAGCAGCATATCACGAGGGCTGAAACGCCTTGCAATGGAACTTGATATACCCGTTATCTGCCTTAGTCAGCTATCACGAAACGTAGAAAATCGTGGCGGGTTAAAGATACCTATGCTGTCAGACCTGCGTGAATCTGGAGCAATCGAACAGGATGCCGATGGCGTGGTGTTCCTTTGGCGTCCTGAATACTATGACATGGAAGAAGTACCTCAAGGTATGTTTGTACCTGAACCACAAGGCGTAAAGAACTTTTTAGGATTAAGGATAGCAAAGAACCGAGGCGGAAGGATAGGTGATTTTTCATGCAAGTTCTTTGGTGCTACCCAAAAAATTACTAATTTGCAATCCATCGGGCAATCCCCGACTAACGAACCAGTTAAAGACCTACCATTTTGAGCAAAGCAAAACATATAGCTGACAGGGATATAAAAGACCTCGACAAAGCAGCTAATGCCGTATGTGCCGTCACAGGCATTAAGCCTGAAGATATCAGAAGCAAAACAAGACTGAAGCACATAGCCAATGCACGCTTTCTATTTTGCCTTGTCGTTAGGAACTGGAAAACCACATGGACAGGCGCAGGCATGACGAAGATCACAGGCAAATACCTTGAACGTGACCACAGCAGCATCGTACACGCTATCCATACCGCACAAAGCAGGGTGAATAATGAACTGCATACTTCGCAACAGTATAGCCAAATCATTAGAATGCTGGCTGAAGATTATGATGAGGACTTAAACATTCGTGAGTATCAAACGCAGATACGAACTATGAAGCTCGAACTTGACCACAAGGATAAGATAATAGTAGACCTGCATGATGCCGTCAGGCGTTGGCGTATGCAAGCGCAAGGTAAGCAGACCAAAGTTACATCAGGATTATTTGGTGAACCTAAATACAACTAGATGCCAACAGGAGGACACAACAAAAACCACGAGCGATACGATAGGATAATGGCAATACTATCTGATAAGCAATGGCATATATCTACCGACATTGCAGAACAGGTAGGCGGTAAGCGAACAGCTACGCAACGGGTCCTGTGGAATATGCGCAAGAAAGGCGAGATAGAAGCACGCAAAGCGAAAGTGAAGAAGGGCGATGAAGGCAGGGCACCGCATGAATACCGTAAGCGACCATCTAACCTTTTCAATCCAGATGAGTTTGCAGATTACTATCGTGATCCCGTTGGCGAAGGCATGAGTTTGAAGAGGCATCCCGACCATGTGCATTTGTAGAATCATTTTAAGCCGTTCTAAGCGATAAAAAACATTCTTTATTAATCTACCTACATGGAAGGGGAGAAAGTCGCTTAGAAGGCAAATAAACGGCATTAGAAGGCATTTTAAGATAATGATACATAAAAGAGAAACAGCTGACGATTTAGTGAAGCAAGAAAGATTGTTTCAGGTTTTTTCAAATCACATGAATTGTGATTATAGTCAATTTCATTCATCTAGTAAAAAATACAGGATAGATGGATATTGCTATGATTCTATAACTAAAAACATAGTTTGCTGGGTGGAGTGTAAATGGTACAGTCGTAATGCTCATTGCTTTTTGAATGTGCCAAAATTTAATGAATTGATTGAACTTAGCACAAATACAGAATTGCCTAGCTATTTTCTGTTTAGAGAATTTGATAAATGGGGTTACATATTGATTCATGATGGTAAAAATTTAGTTTGCGATTACACTGGAATAAAGAAACTAGGTGGAACCCCCCCAGGTAGAGTAGTTAATTATGATGATATAGAACCAGTGATAGTACTTAATAGAAATGGTATTAAGTGGGGCAACTAAACACCCTCGGAACTTTCAGACAGCCCTGACCGTTAGCAAAAGAAAAACAATGGGAAAACGTGGAGGCAGGATGCCTGGAGCAGGCAGACCAAAAGGCAGTAAATCAAAGACAGGTGAAGCAGTAAGAGCATTCTTCCTGCAACTGATGGAACGCAACATGGAACAGCTAGAAGCTGACCTTGCAGAGCTGGACCCGTATCAGCGTTGGCGCATTGTGGTTGACCTAGCAGGCAAGGTGCTACCAGCTAATAGCAAAGTGGAACTGAACAACGTGCCATTCAACCTGACTATCTACACCGATCCAGAAACCCCGATGCCAAAGATTGAGGAATGACCGAGGCAACGACCATCAAAACGCTTGCGCTGAATTGGCTCGATTACAACCTGCACCAACTCAAGAATGATGAGGCACAAAGCAACCTAGTCTGGTTTGTTGAAACCTTAGAAGACCACCTGCATGATGCCGAGATTGATGAGCGATACGAGGACTGTGCTATATACCGTGACCTGATTAAGCGATTCAATCCGTTCATTGAATGGGAGAATGTTTGCGAATTAGAAGAAGAATGATTACCTTGCATTATCATTCATATCCACCTAGTCAGGGATAAGCTGACGTAGGGGATATAAAACCTAACGGCTATGTACTATTTTTTTTCACATAGTGCTTGGAAAGCTAAGATCAAGATGGCAGCCCTGTTTGCCGTGGGGCTTTTTTTTTGCATGGGGTATTGCGTATGTCAAAAAGTTGTTTTATCTTTGAGTCATTGTTAAGCACAAAACCACTAATCATGCAGACTTACACAATTCACCCAGAAGTAAAAAAAGCAATTACAAAAGCAACAGGACGTCACAGCGAATTTTACATTAACCTTTACCAAGCAATAAGTGATAAGGCTTGCTTGGATGGAATGAGTAAAGAAAAATGCCATAAAATGGGAATGATGGCAATTGATAAAGCAAGCAAAATGATTCACGGATAAAACCAACAAAGAACACAACCTTAGCCTCGTAGGAACTTCTTGCGGGGCTTTTTCGTTTCTTCTACTATGGCAGAAACACGGCTCCGCTTCGGCAGTAAGTACATCGAAACAGGCAACAGCGAAGATTTCCCCTTAGCCCTTACCATCGGCATAGCAGATATTGCCGATATATCCAAGCGCAAGGGAGTCTATTCAAAGAACTTCAAAGTACCTGCAACACAGGCTAATAACAGTGCATTAGAACATATCTGGCAGGATCAAATCGAAGATGATAACATCACAGGCGTGGTGTACGGGCGCAACATCAGCGAACTGGAACACAACGGCATATCATGGGATAGGGGCTATGCTAAGGTAGCGGCTGTGCTGAAGGATAGCCAACCGAGGGAATATGAAATCACCTACTTTGGCGGTAACAGCGATTGGTTGAGCAGGGTGGGCGATTCCAAGCTGAATGAACTTGACAGCTCCACGACTGCCACATACGACAAGGCAAGTATCTTAGCTGCAGCATCAGGTAGCCTTGATTGGGTTTACCCGCTAATCAATTACGGTGGGTGGGCATCAGCACAGTATGCACTAGGCACAACGGGCGTTCCGTTTGGCGTTAGTACATGGGACTTCCGCCCTGCCTTTCGCATCAGTGCATTGGTCGAAAAGATATTCGAGAACGTGGGCTACACGGTGACGAGCAACTGGCTAGACACGCCTGAATGCACGGGTGTTACTTACTTAGCGGGTGAATTTGCTAGGCTTGAAACTGACAGAGTTCAAGCAGATATGAGTGGCGTTAGTGCTGACTTTACATATGCAGGCATCACTGGCATTGGTGAATATTATACCTTAGACGAATCAACTGAATACAGAGATACACAGAGCAATCTAGGAGCAGTTACAACAGGGGTAATAACTCCATTTGGAAATACAAGTTATAGCGGTACATACGACTTAATACCTATCACAGTCGCTTATGATGGTAAGTATTATTTTGACGCATCATTTGAACTACTAGGAACAACGGCAGTTACTAATCTAGGTCAATGCTTTTGGGAGTTTAGAGATTTAGGAACAGATGCACAGGTGGCAAGCGGTGAATACGATAGGGATACTACTAATGCAATAGCCTATGCACTTGAAGAAATGATAGAACTTGAAGCAGGAAAGACTTATGTATTTAATAATCTTTACACCTCTCAAGGAACAGGACAGCTACTTGACACCATCGGGAAACACAGTTTTAGTTTCTATCAACAAGCAAGCATAAAGGTTGGCGATACTTTCCTGCCCTTCTCCACCCTCGGAGAAGAGAAGCAACTTGACTTCCTATCTAAGATAGCTAAGACATACAACCTCTACTTCGATACCGACACGCATACAAGAAGCGTATTAATTGAACCACGCAACGATTGGACCGATACGGACGGCAACACGCAGACGGGGTACTACAAAGGCATTGATGAAGCAGTGGACTGGTCAGATAAGCTAGACCTGAGTGAAGGCATACAGATTAAATACCTTAGCGATTATAAGGATGAGTTAGAGTTCCGCTTCGAGGACATTGGCGATTGGTATCCAGAACGCTATGAAGAGAAGTTTGGCTTCCAACCCTTCAGGCAGCTATATACGTTCCCAAGCGAATACAATGCAGGCAGGACAGTAATTGAGCAGGGCTATGTACCGACCATCAATAAGTACGAAGATGCCAAGCTGAACAACGGGGTAACAGCCTATGTGCAGACGCCGTTCATATACGATGATGAGCCAGGCAGTCAGAGCAGGACACAGGATGTAGAACCACGCTTGTTAGTGTACGAATGGACAAGCGAAGATGACTACCTGCTAAGACCACGAGCATGGGTGTACTTTGATGACACGGCAACGGCTGATCCAACAGGAGTAGATCCTATTAACAGCTTTGAGCTACCTGCTAACTATGACAACTTTGTATTTGTGCCTAAAGCGTGGGTAGTGAACAATGATGACACGAGTAAGTTTCAACTAAGCTGGGCAAGCTATGGTGATGGCAAGGGATTGGCTGACAGGTTCTACAATGAGACGGTAAGGGATTTAAGAAACCGTACCTACTATGAGGCATCCTTCAGGTTGCGCCCTAGCGACATCCTGCCATACCTTCAGGCGGATGGCTTCCGTAAGCCTGTCCATGTGAATGGGGTTTACTATCGGGTCAATAAGATAAAGGATTATAAACCACAGTCGGAGCAATCAACAAAGGTGGAGCTGGTTAAGATTGTACCCCGTTCAGCTGTGGACTTTGGCAGCCAGACTATGACGGAGATAATTAATTTGGAATAGTCAAGTATAAGGCGCAAAATACATGACACCCTGCTAGGAACTTCTTAGCGGGGTTTTTTGTTTTAGGGGATATGGCAGATGAACGCATAATCATTAGGCTCGACATTGACGGTCTTGAGCAGAATATCCAACAGATAGGCGAACTTGAACGGGAAATGAAACTTCTCGCAGAAGAGAAGAAGAAGATATCTAAAGAAACTAAGAACCTATCGGCAGCCACTACACAGGAAACAAAGCGATACGCTGAACTTGACGAAAAGATTAAGGTACTTCGCAGGGATAAGGCAGCCTTAAGTAAGGATGTAAAGAAGCTAGACCAATCACAGAAAGCGAATACACGAACCATTGACGGGCTGACCAAACGCAATGCACAGCTGACTGCTGAAATGCGTAAGCTAGACCTGACTACTAAGGCAGGGCAGGCAAGGCTTAAACTGCTTAGGTCTGAATTTAGCCAGAACGATGCAAAGGTTAGGCAGTTCAATGAATCGCTAAACAGGCATCAGCATAATGTTGGGAATTACAGGGGTGCATTAGATGGAGCAAGGAACGGACTAGCAGCTATGGCAGCAGGTATCACGGCTGCGGTCATGGCGTTCCAACGCATCAACCAAATGATGCAGGAAAGCATCGAACTGTTTAAGACGCAGGAACTAGCTGAAAGGCAGTTACAATTTGCAGCGGGTGATGCTTCACAGGCATTGATTGAACAGGCAGCAGCATTGCAGAAGCAAACCACTTTTGGTGATGAGGCTACTATTCAGATGCAGGCATTGCTTTCTTCATTTGGATCAACAGCTGAACAAGTACAAACTCTTACCCCGTTAATACTTGACTATGCCGCTGCATCGGGGAAGGACTTGTCACAGGCAGCGACCCAATTAAACAATATCCTTAACGGTACATCTACTACTTTGCGTGGTACGTCAATTCAACTGAGTGAAGGGGCAAGTGCTACGCAAAGATACAATGCCGTTCTTCAGGAACTTAGCAAACACCAGGGAGCAGCCGCAGCCTTAGCCGATACGCAAGCGGGAAGGTTAGCACAGTTGACCAATGAATATAACGACCAAAGGGAGGAATTAGGAGCTAAGTTAATCCCCATTCAGTTAGCTTTTATGGAAGGCACGATGTCAACTATTGAAGCTGTATCAAAATTAGTTGAGTTTTTAAATGAAAACAAAAGGGCGATAGCAGCCCTAGCTGTTACTGCTACCGCATACGCAGCTATTCAAGCTCGCACAGCAATAGCTGAAACAGCAATGTTAGCTATTACCAAGCTAAAAACAGCGTGGACTAATAGGGCTACTATTGCACAAGCTGCTCTTAACTTTGTAATGTCAATGAATCCAATAGGCTTAGTAGTGGCTGCGTTGGGTGGTTTGGTTACTTGGCTTGCTACATCTGAAAAAGGTATGCAAGTATTTAGGGATGCATTTGAAAAAGTTAATCAAGGGATAGAATGGTTGAAGGTTAACATTCTCAATCTTCTAAAGGTAGCCTTCTATCCACACATCAAGGCGGTTGAGCTTATTACTAAAGGGTTAAATAAGTTGGGGTTAATTAGCGATGATACAGCAGGAAAGGTGAGCAACCTGACTGCGATCAACTTTAAGCAGGTTGAATCAACTAAAGCCGCTGGTGCTGGGTGGGATAATCTCACAGCTGCAATTGAACGTACTAAAGAAGTTGAGGAACAATTAGCCAAAGACAGAGAAGATAGAGCAAGGAAACAAAACGCACAGGCAGCGCGTGATGAAGAACTACGCAAGCGTGAACTGCAAGCGATTGATGAAAGAAGAAATGCTCAAAAGAAAGCATCAGACGAACAAGCTAAGGCAATGGAAGGGCCAGCAGCTAAAGCCTATGAATTAGCTAAAGGAGCAGACGCATTAACACAGGCTGAAAATGAATTAGCCGAATCATTGAAGTCAATTGACCAGCTATTAGATGAAGTAGATTTATCCTTTGAAGAAGAAGGAACAGGTGAACCACCTATTGTAAGTCAGGCTGACTTGGCAGCACAGAAGCTAGAGAAGGTAAGCATGGCACTAGAATCACTGAAAGGCACTAGCCTTAATAGTGCTATTACCCAACTATCACAGATGACCGATGAAACGACCAAGTTTGAAAGGGCTATGATTTTGGTAGGTGCATCGGTTACAGCCTTAAACGACATCCTTGCGACTAGGTTTGCTAATCAGAAGGCACGCATTGAACAACAGGCACTAGCAGAAAAGGAAGCTATTGAGGCAACCACACTAAGCGAGGAAGAAAAACGAATCAGGATTGAACGTGCTGAACAGAAGAAGGCAACGGCTATTGAAAAGATAGAGCAGAAGCAAGCTAAGCAGGAGAAGGCAAATGCTATTATTCAATCAATTATCAATACTGCATTAGGTATCACAGCAGCGTTAAAAAACCCACTTACAGCATCTTTTGTCATACCTATCATCGCAACTATCGGGGCAGTTCAAACAGGCATCATCGCAGCGCAACAATTCGCAGACGGTGGACAGGTTGCCGACCTAGGAAGCGGTGAAGGTGGCGCAATACCCATAGCAGCGCAGAATATACCCGCACTTGGGAACGGGGATAATGTACTGGCTACCGTGCGGACAGGTGAAGTGATATTGAATGAATCGCAGCAGGCAAGGCTAAAGGCATTGACGGGATCGAGTAATGTATTTCGTTCCATCGGCGTTCCTGGTTTTGCAGATGGCGGTCTTGTTCCATCCTTCAGCAATACGCAGCGAAGCACGGCATCTAGGATTGAGCAAAGCAATGCACAGGCAATAGGTGCAATGCAATCTATCAAGGTGGTGAATGTGGCCACCGAAACAGCGGGCATGGCTACAATGGTAAGTAACATCGAAACAGAAGCTACGTTTGGGTAATTAAAGACAAGAAAGATACAAGCCAAAAAGCACCACTTACTAAAAGTAAGAATGGAAACAGGTGTAAACAATCTTCACATATTCCCCAAAATGAGGCTTTTTCTTTTGGGTGAATCACTACCATATATGTATAAAAAAACGTGGCTATTAGTGCTATCAATATTGCAGAAGTAGCAAGTATTAAAACTAACAATACCAAGAAGGTAAGTATAAATGCTAATCCAAATTTCAAATGTTCCATAGTAAATAGTTT
>Ga0070750_10002475_pt1 | contig 10208 bp, 10 predicted proteins | sample VirMetDEL_Nov_24_FD_77013 | JGI IMG/M metagenome (GOLD analysis project Ga0070750, IMG submission 77013) | Aqueous microbial communities from the Delaware River and Bay under freshwater to marine salinity gradient to study organic matter... | ecosystem: Environmental > Aquatic > Marine >... | reverse complement strand
TGATCAATAGGTAAGTAAGCACAATTATAAACTCTATTAGGAGATATTTCAATTGGTTTACCACCAAACTGTAATGATCTCATAGATGGTAGTATTTTTTTGTCATAAACTAATTGATACACTTCTTCAATTTCATCTTTTAATTCAGGATATCTTTTAATATGCATTTGTTTATTTCTTGTAACTAACTCGTCCCAAGTTTCTCTTCTGTTTAATTCCGGTATAAATTTTGCATACTTCATGTATACTGTAATATCTGATAAAATTTTATTTGAAATGTTCATTTATGACTCCTAATTTTTTTGTTTTTAGACGAAAATAGGCCCTACGAAAGGCCTACATTTTAATTTAATATAAATATAAATACTATCCTAAACTTCCGCCCAAATCTTTAAATTTTTGTGCTAAATTTTTCTTTACTAATGTCTCTCCGGTCCGCATTGTCTGCGTAGTTTGCTTTCCTTGTGTAGTTTGTGGTTCAAAGAAATCAAATTGACCATTATTTGTGTTAATTTTACTTGGTAATGTAATGCCATCTGGGCCGAATCTATTCTTAATAACATGTCCTCTACCCGTTCCTGATAATTTATCTTCTACTTTTCTAGACAATGACATTAAGAAATCTGATACCATTACTTTACCATATGATGAAGCTATTTTATCTGCTTCAATTATATCATCTTCTAATGCAGATCTATTTGCTTGAGTTGCAGTCCAAACAGGAACTCCATATTCTCCAGCCATACCACGAAGATCTTCATATAACTCTTCCAGAGCTTCATGTTTATCTTTACTTGATACTTTTAAAAGATCTGCATAATCTACTACTATTAAATCTGGCTTATTTCCTAACATAATAGTTTTCTCAACATGGGCTTTAATACCCATAACACCAACTGATTTAGTTGGATAATATTTTATAATTAATTCTCCAGATATATCTTTTAATTTTTCTTCTATATCTTCTGTATAATTTTTTAAATTTTGAGCAGCAATACCTGTTATAACAGAATCATATCTTTGTCCTACATAATTTTCATTTAATTCTAACGTATAATGTATAACTGTTTTATTTTGTCTTATTGCATTTGCTCCAATGTTAATTAACATCCAAGATTTACCAATACCAGCTGGAGCCATTACTACGCCTAATTCTCCTGGAGCTAATCCGCCATCCATTAAATCATCTATTACATCCCACCCAGTAGTTACAGTATGTCTAGCTGCTTCATTATATCTAGATATTACATCTTTTTTATATTCATGTCCTATATCAGTGTCAGCGCCGGCTTTCATTGCTCCATCAATTTTACTTTTAATTTCATCATAATTACCCATTTTAAGTAATGATACTGAATCCATAATAGCTCGTTTTATTTCTTGATTTTTGCAAAACTTAAGTATTTCATCTTTTACAAACGTCAGGTCGTCTGACTCCATAAATCTAAATACTTCTTTTAATTGTTCTAATATTGCTGTTTTTAGAACATCATTATCTATCTCTGTAACTTTAACTTTTAATACGTCTTTTGAGGGAGGAGTTTTATATTCACGAAAATGATCTAATACTACTTCTAATAACCAACTGTTTGCGTCTGATTCAAAATAATCTGCTTGTATAATATCAGCAATTTGTTGAAGAAATGTTCTATCAACGAACATTGCTGCTAAAACTTTTATTTGAAATGACCACCCATACTCACTTAACTTATCTGTCATAAATTATTATATAAAAAATATGTATTAAATCCAATTATTTTGTTTTTTGTGCAAATGCACTCAATGATAACCATGTATTGTTTAACCAATCCGGCATATTTTTCATAACAGACCACATTTTATCTTCCATAAATAATTTTCTAAATTCTATTTTATCTAGTTCTGATATTTGTGATTCCATTATTTTTCTAATATTACTTTTTGTTTGAGCTGGAATATCTAATAGTTTTAGATTCATTAGTCTCCAGTTATCAGATATTATATTTTTATTATCTAATATCTTTTTATATGTTTTAGACTCATCTATTTTATCATTACATGTTTTCCATAATGTGTCTAATTCATATTCTTTTGTTAAATTTAAATTTGGAACATGTTTTAATAATGTTTTAGGTCCTATCCCATTTACACCTGGTATGTTATCTGATTTGTCTCCAGTAAACGATCTATACATAACATAGTTTTTAGGATGTACTCCAAATTCATTTAATACACGTTCTGTATCATACATTTTCTTTTTAATTGGAGACCATATTTCAATTTGATCATTAACCAATTGATAAAAGTCTCGATCTGTAGATACAATTGTAATTTTTTTACTTTTAGCTTCATACATTTGAGTAATATATGCAATAGTATCATCTGCTTCAATTCCATCCATAGATAAAAATGTAACAGGTAAAGCATCTAAATATGAAACTAATCTACTAAATTGATAACGCATAGCTTCTTGCTCTTGTTCAATATTAGCAAAATGATGATCATGTCTTCGCAATCTTGTTTTATTAGCTCGATTACCTTTATAATCTTTATAAATCTTTTTTCTTCGCTTAGATCCACCAACTCCATCAAATACAATAATGCATCTAGAAGGCTTGAAATCTCTAACGCATTTGCCAATGCTATATAGAAATCCAGTAATACCTCCTATATGTTCACCATCTTCATTAGTTGAAGGAGTTGCTGAAAATGATCTAATAAAAGTATTGAGTCCGTCAAAAATCATAATATGATCATCAGGACTCTGATTAATACTTTCTTTTTCTTTTTGAAGTTGTTTAAATAATTCTTGATACTTATTCATTATGCTTCTTCATTTACAACTTCTTCGTCTACCACAACATCGTCGATACCGCCATCGATACCAGCACGATATTTAAAAATATATGCTTCGCAAATTCTATTATACAATCTATCTTTCATTTCAGGATTTTGTATTACTTTTTCCATGAAATCTTTACTTTGAAATTTAATAGTATCTAGAACTTCTCCAGTATCTGGATCAACATCGTCTAATGAATACCAAGCTCCTGATTGAGAAACTAATTTGAAATTCTTCATGATGTTTAACCAACCTCCATAGTTGTCAATTCCACTATCATAATATATTTCATAATCAATTTTTCTATTAGGAGGACCCATTCTATTTTTTACAACATGTACATTGGTTTTATTTCCAACTACTTGATCAGCTCCATTCACTCTAGCTTTAATCATCCCGGTGTTTTTTAACCGAAGTCTAACTGATGAGTGAAATGGTAATGCTTTACCGCCTGCTGTTGTCCATGGATCTCCAAAAGATACGCCTAATTTAGTTCTTAACTGATTAGTGAAGATTAAACATATTCTTTCTCTAGCTATCCAATTAGTAACTTTTCTCATGGCTTTACTTAATATAATAGATTTGGAAGTTGCATATCCATCCTTATCATATTCCATAGCCATTTCTATTTTAGTAGATGCACCCATTACTGAGTCTACTACTATAGTTACTAATCTATCTTTATCAGACTTTCTAACATTTTCAACAATAGTCTCAATAGTTTCAAATATTTCTTCTATTGTTTCTAATGGAACATATAGCATAGTTTTTAAGTCTACACCAATTGCTGTTAAAAATTCTGCACTACTAGCTGATTCTGTATCAATATATACTGCTAATCCGCCTTTCTTTTGTGTCTCTGCTAAGGTGTGAGCTGCTAACAAGGATTTACCCGAAGCCTCAAGTCCTGTTATTTCGGTAATTCTACCAACAGGAAAACCTCCATTAGGACGATTTGAAATAGCTAGATCTAGCATTGAACATCCTGTAGATACCCATTCATTAACATTTGTAGGAGCATCTTCGTCACCATCTAGAAAGAATGCTGATTTGTAATTTTGTCCTTTAAATTGTTTATTGATACTATCTGCAAGAGTTGCGGCTAACGAATCTTCCAGTTCGCTCTTTTTCTTTGCCATATAACTGGTCCTTTATTACTCGTTAAATAAATCGTTGAATGCTTCAGCTACGTCTGTTTTCTTAGTAACAGTTTCTGTTGCTGTTTCTTTTACTGCTTCTTTTGTTTGACTAACATCTGAATCAGCTCCTTCTGGATTCATCCATTCTTGAAGTGCTTTTTCTAGTTCTTCATATGTTGGTTCTGGAAATAAGTCAGTAATTTTAGGTTGATCCATGATTGATTTTGCAATTGCTTTATCTTCAGTTGCAGCTGATGTATTTGGCTTAACTCTAATAGCAGTCTTTGGATATTGTCCTGGCCCTTCTGATGGGGTAAATTCAACATCAATATCTCTACCATTCATTAAGTCGGTAATATCACCATAATCAGGATCTGCTATAATAGATAATAATTCAGAATAAATAGTCTTACCGAATCCCCAAAATTTAACGCCTTCTGATTCTTTACCTCTTACGATAACAGGAACATAAGTTCTCATTTTAGGTTCTATTTTTCTACCCATAACCCAATCATCTTTGTCACCAGTTTTCTTTAACTTGTCAGCAAATTCAACTACTGGATCTGCATTGCCAAATGTTATTGGAGAGAGCATACTTCTCTTTGCAATATCATAATGGAAATACATTTCTAGGAAAGGGTTTTCTTTTCTGTGAACGTAAGGAACGATTCTTACTCTTTGCTTACCAGGTTCTGGTCTGAAATAATTGTTTTTTCTGTCGTTCGTGGTTGTTAATTGGTTAAGTTTTGCCTTAATGGCATCTAAATCTAAACTCATTGTTTTATCCTTTAATTGTTTAATTGTTATTATTTGTTTATTTATTAATTATATTATAAGTAATTAATTCGTTAATTCAAAGTTAATTGTGTAATTGTTTAATTTTTTTATTGTTTAATTTGATATCCAAGTCTTTGTAATGATTGTCTTACTGTGGGGACATTTGTGGCTCCGTGATAATTCATATCATAAAGTTCATCTCCAACATCATCAATGTAATCTTCTACTGATCTTTTTAATATTTGAAATACTTTATTTAATGTGTTAATATCTTTGATTGCAGCAAATACGCTTTGAATAGCTGCTTCCGAGTCATTTCCTAACCCTATTCCGGTTGTAGTAATTGATATAACTGGAGCATCTGCTCTTTTTAATATTTCAGCCATTCCTGCAGCATCAACTTGGCCAGACTTTAAAGCTTTATACATATCAGCCATGGTTTTGTATAATGCTTGTTCTTGAAGATTCTTAGTACCAAATCTTCTCATATTTTCTTGAAGTTTATTCATTATTTCTCTATTTTTTCTAATGTGTCAATATCAAAATCTTCTAGTTCTCCATGAAATGCCATTGATCCTTCCATTCCCCATTCATTACCACCATCGTCGGCACCCATTAGATAAATTGCTTTTTCATATCCATGATCATCAACTTCATCATAATCATCAAATTCTATCTCAAATGGAGTACTTTTGTCTATACTAACTGTTATTGTAAAATTTGTACCACTTCTCATTTCTGTATTTTTTAATTCAATGCTTGGTTGATAGTTTTGATTGTCAGTATATTTTAGATCTGTACGAACATTTCCGTCTTTGTCTTTTAAGACTTCTTTCATTTTTTTCTTGTTATATTCTTGTTGAACATCTTCTAATGTAGGTAAAGATCCATTTGCCTTCCTTTCCCAGGCATATGTTTCTTTTAATAAGCTTTTCAATTTAATCATGATAGTATTTTCTTTGTTACATATATAAATATAGTTAAAAATTAATTCTTCGTACAAATACTAAATCTATTCTTCGATATCCATTTTCTTCAGTTAATATAAAAGAATTTTCAAATGCTTCCCATGGTATAATCATTGTTTTATCTAATATGCCATTATTTAAATCTTTGATAACTTCATTTAAAGCATTAACCGTATATAATGTATTGGTTTCTTTTTTTCTATGTATAGAAATTGTATTCTTTCCACGATACCCGTTATCTTCTGCATTAAATGTGCAATATAGATCGTTTCTATTTTCATAGTTTGCAAATACAAATATTCTATTTTCTGGAATTTCGAAATTCTGTTTGATATATTCTGTAACTATGTCTAAATTATTTTTATGTGCAAATGTGCACAATAGTTGTGTCCTCACTTTTCGTCCTAACTTTGTGCAGCAATGAATGTATATTTATTTAAATCTGCAGTTTTTACAAGTTTCATTCGATAATGTCCTTTAGTAACACTATGATTCACAAAATCATTAGCATAACCTATATGCGGAGTAGTATCTGATTTGAAATACCAAATTACTCCGGTAATTCCATTAAAAAATTTAGTTTTTATTGCTGATAATTGTTGTGTCAAATATGCTGGATCTTTTATAAACATAGATCTTTCTAATCGTTTAAACCAAATAATTACTTCTCTATTTTCGTTTGTTATAGTATTTCCTATGTTTATTGTAATTGGCTTATTGGTTGCAGAAGCAGTGCTAATTTTTTCAGCTTCGTCGTCACTTACCCAATATGATTGTTTTTTGCCGTCTTGACTAGTAGTTATTCTTGTATCTCTAACATCTGTGTCTAATTTTGTTTGATAGAAAATTTTATTTAATTCTTGAAATCCTCTATACCAATTTTCCCAATATCTTCCATATGGAACTTCACGAAATATAGCAACTGTTGCTGGGCTTTGAACTTCCTGTGCAAATCGATCGTTTATTATTTGAATCATTTTTTTTAATGCTCCATGCGACTCTGTGTCAACCATTGGAGATAACGTATCAAAAACATCTCCTAAATCAGAATATGGCTCAATAATATTTTTATAAAAATCTCTTAGCTCAAATGTAAAAGGAAATTTATTAACATCCCCATCGCCTGCAGGATCAAAATCTGCATTTTTGGTTAATTCTTTTACTTCCCATGATTCTTTATTGTCTAATCTAATATCTTTATCTTGATTTCCTCCAGAATTACTTCCTGCTACTCCTAGAGTTATTGGTACTTCTCCTCTACCTTGATCTCCGCCTTTAATTGGCCAAAATTTAACAAATGTTTTATATCCTTCGCCGTTTACATATGAATCAATTGAATGAGTTCTAAAATTTTCTTTAAATGCTATTTTTTCTTCTGGAGATAAAGTATTATATGTTTGTATAACGGCATCTATTACTGGCTGTTTAACATTTGCAGAAAGTAGCTCATTAGTCATGGTTTCTAAAAAACCTTCATCTTGTTCATTTAATCCTTTAGCTTGATAAATTGTTTGATCAATTTCTTGTTCAGAAAGCATATTGGTTTCACGTAACACAGAACGAAGAATCTCATAATCAGAATCTTTAGTTGGATATCCAGCATCCAATTGATATGTCCATTCATTAATAATTTTATTTATCATAACTTGAAGTCATTCATTTTACTATAAATATTACCTACTTTACATTTAACAGGGAAATCATCTCCTTCTAAACATGATTTTAGTTTTGGCAATATTTGTTTAGCTTCATGAATTGGAACATCAAATAACACAGAATCATATGTATATAATATTATACATGTTTTATATTTTTGTAATAAAATTGATAATTGAAATAATCGATTTGCAGTAAATTCTGTTTCTAATGATTGAAGATAATAATTAAATAATTTATTTTGATTCATATCAATCAAAGTATCTTTACACATTGGCCTTTTTAATATCGGTGTTTCTATACATCCATTCGTTTTCCATTTATTCCATAACGAATACACAAAATCATTTACTTCTTTAAAAAATGGAATTTTTAAAAACTCTTTTTCAATATGACCATATAACAATCTAAATGTTATTTGTTTGCTTTGTTCATATTGTTCTTGTGTTAATGAGTCAGTACCAAAATAAAATTTACCAAAATATGTATGTACCGATCCTTTGGGTAACTCATATCCAATTAGTCGTGCAATTAATCTTACATGATATGCATCAAAGTCAAATTCAACTAATGCACCATTTTCAAATCTACTACAGAATGCATCTCTAGTTCCATCTTGTTTATTCATTGCAGCAAAATTAAATCCACGGAATGCATTAGATGGTCGGCCTGTAGTTGTATGATAATGATATTGAGAATAAACACGACCATCTTTAATTAACTCTTTCATTTTAAATGAATTAGTTATTTGCATTCCGTTAGATTCAATTTTAGAAAATATTTTTGGATAGTAATTATTAAATTTTTTATATGAGTCTGATAATTTTGAATTAATAATCATTGGCATCGCATACTTTTGAATTTTTTGACACATTTCAATATGCTTCATTAATGGAATAATTGTATTTACATATGGTAAATTAGTATGCCTTCTCCAGTAAAAATGATGAGCTGATGTATAATAATGATTTTCGTCGTATGCTTCTCCGTATGTATACCACCATAGAGTTTTAACATCATAAACATTGTTATTTCCGCCCATTTGTAACCATAACTTTTTGTCATGAACAAATATAGATTCCAGATCGAGTAGTTTATTTAGATGTTCTTTAAACCCGGTTATTTGTTCTGTATGATGTATAGGAACAATGAATTCAATTTCATTGCTTGAATATACGTATATACAGGATATTTTATTAATAGATGGATGTAATTGATGATCTGCCAATATTGGAACTACCAATACATGAGACTCATTTTTAATATCTTGTAATAACGAATCTAGTTCTTTTGAATCGTTAATTATTATCATACATTAATATAATAATAATTTTTTTGGAAATATCAAAATATTAATACGAATTTGATACTGAAGTTAAAGAATTCTCTGTAGTTTGAGTAGGTTGTAATGTAAAAGATTGATTTATATTTTCTGGAACTTCATATGTAGTATCTGTATAAAATTCTGAATATGATTTAAAGTATTGTAATAATTCTGGCATTACTTTTGATTTTTCACGTATTGTTTCAATATTCTGTTCAACTACTCCAATTTCAGAAATACCATTTTTTATTACTGTATTTAAAGTTCCTGATATTTTCCATTCTATAGTTTCTAATTGATATAAATTATTATCAATTTTTTTCTTTTGATAATTTTTAACTGTTGTTGAATCAATTTCAATTAATTGATTTGTTGATACATTTTTTAAAATATGTCTAGTTATACTTTTTTTATTAATATCATTAACAGTTGGGGATGGATAAAATACAGTTGGAGTATTATATCTAGTTTTTATTTTAGGTTTATTAGATCTATATGTTTTTATATCTGCAGATTCTTCTTCATAAGGTATTAATGAAATAGATTTCCTAACATTCCATTCGCCTAATGTATAGACTTCTCCGGTTATATACTTATGATACAATCCGATATATTCTACACGACTTTTAGTCATATATTCTTTACCAGTAGTATACTGATTTTTTACAATTTCGTCTTCACTATAATATTCTTTTTGTCTCATTATATTATTGATCTACTTATTATTCTACTTCTACATGACAATGTAGTAGTCCATTCACCAGTAGCATCTACATTATGTGTTACTTTTTCTACATTAAATACAAAGTCGTCACGAAATCTTTGTGGTATTCCTCTGAATTGTAAAACATCTCCAAATCTAAATCCATTTATACCATCAATAGTAAATTCCAATGTATATAACCATCTTGGTTTTTGTTGATTTAGTGATTCTTTTAATGATGGTGTTGGATAATTTACATATGTTTGTAATGCAGCTTGTAATTTTTTTATTCTTTCACTGTCTCGATAATCATATGTTAAGTTTGATTTTGCTTCAGCTAAAACAATTTTAGCATCGTCATGCTTTTTTTTCCATTCTACTTCTTGGTCTGATCGTTCTTCTCCTCCGGATATTAAATAACTGTTATATGAAGAAGCTTTATTTGGAGATATGTTCGCTGCGTTAAAATTAAATAATGCATATTTAAATTCATCTGGTAAATCATATCCTAGTTTCATTTCACGAACAATTGTTCCTTTGTCGACTGATGCAAAAACTGGTATTTCATATTCTGCAACATTTCTATCAAAACCTAAATATTCTGCATCATGATACATTAATGTACTAGGAAGTTCTGGATGAAAAATTAATCCAGGAAAAACTCCAGTTCCAGTTTGAACTTTAATTTCGTCTGATATTGCTATTATAAAATTTTTAATTGTAAATGGTTTTTTAGTATCTGCTTTCAATGTTGATTCTATTTCTGAAATTGTTTCTAGTTCAATTAGTATTCTGGACAAACATCCATATTTTGTTGTTT
>Ga0070750_10002472_pt1 | contig 10221 bp, 8 predicted proteins | sample VirMetDEL_Nov_24_FD_77013 | JGI IMG/M metagenome (GOLD analysis project Ga0070750, IMG submission 77013) | Aqueous microbial communities from the Delaware River and Bay under freshwater to marine salinity gradient to study organic matter... | ecosystem: Environmental > Aquatic > Marine > Coastal... | reverse complement strand
GTTGGACAGATATTCATACAACCTACAAGAACTGCTGAGTTCATTGTATTAGACTTCTCAGTATTACCAACTGGGGCAGCATTTCCTGAATAATAGGGAGGTGTAAAAAATAAAAGGGGAGTATTATGCTCCCCTTTTTTTGTTAATAAAAACTATGAAAAAACTATGAAAGAATTCAATAATAACTTGTATCGATTTTTTGATTTGTTGATATTTATATATGAAGAATTAAACTTATAGGAGAACTGAAATGCCAGATTTAATAGATCCTTCAGAAATTATGTTCACTCCGTTTGAACCTAAACTGAAAAACAGGTTCATTATGTACATAGAAGGAGTACCTGCATATATAATAAAGAGCGGTAACAGACCTACTCTACAATTTGAATCTATAACCTTAGACCATATCAATGTAAAAAGATATGTAAAGGGTAAAGGTGAATGGCAACCATTGGATATTATGTTATACGACCCAATCGTTCCATCAGGTGCACAATCAGTAATGGAATGGGTAAGACTATCGCATGAATCTGTAACTGGTAGAGATGGATATTCAGACTTTTATAAAAAAGATGTTACTTTCAATATGTTAGGTCCTGTAGGAGACAAAGTAGAAGAGTGGACACTAAAGGGTGCTTATATTCAAGCAGCTAACTTTGGTACTATCGATTGGTCTGTAAATGAACCAGCTGATATCACTCTAACACTACAATACGATTACGCTATCCTACAGTTCTAAGGAGTTTATATGAATTTTTTCAGAGAAATGCTTTCAAGTGATGCGAAGATTTCAAGCAAAAGGTTTGTCGGTTTTATGGCATTCTTTATGTTGATTTGTAGTTGGGGTGCTGACACATTTTCCGCATTTGAAGTAAAAGATAAAATTTTAGAATGTTTTATGTACATCTCAGTAGTTGGACTTGGTGTCACAGCGGCTGAGAAGTTCGGTAAAAAATAGTTATAGTACGAAACTAAATCATAGGAGTCAAATATGGCTGAAGTCAAATTTCCCACAGAAGTGGTGGATTTGCCGTCAAGAGGATTATTATATCCTAAAGACCACCCGTTAGCAAATGGTAAGATAGAAATAAGATACATGACGGCTAGAGATGAGGATATCATCACATCACCAAACCTACTAAAGCAGGGATTGGTTATAGATAAGTTATTAGAGAGCATCATAGTTACAGAAGGAGTAAATGTTGATGATTTGATTGTAGGTGATAAGAACGCTGTTCTTATAGCTACTAGAATATTAGCGTATGGTAAGGATTATGATGTTGAGGTAAATGGTGAGAAGATAACCATAGACTTATCGAAGCTAAAGGATATTGTCTTGGATGAAAAGTTGGTAAGGGATGGAAACAATCTATTTGAATTTGAGTTACCAGCAACAAAAGCTAAAGTACAATTCAAAATACTAACCTCAGGCGAAGAGAATAAGGCTAACCAAGAATCAGAAGCACTTGCTAAGGTGAGTGGTGGTATACCATATACTTTGACTACAAGAATGAAACATCAGATTGTTTCAGTCGATGGTTCCGATAAAAGACAAGACATAAATAACTTTGTAGACTATCAGCTCCTATCTAGAGATTCAATTGCTTTACGAAGAGCGATTGCTGACATTTCCCCAGATGTTGATATGAGTTGGACATATAACGACTCTAATGGGGAAAGGAGGGAAATAACGGTCCCGATGACCGTTCAGTTTCTTTGGCCTACCATCAAGTTATAGAAAAGACTTACACGAACAAATATTTCAACTAAGTTTCAATTCTCAAGGAATGTTTTCTTTCTCTGAGATATATGAAATGCCAATCTATCTGCGCTCTTTTTACTATAAGAGAGTCGCTAAACATTACGAAGACCAAAAGAAAGAATTAGAAAAAGCTAAGAGTGGAATGAGATAAAAAATGTACTTTGTTGATATTTATTATTGTATAATTCCAACATTATAACCACGGAGAACATTATGGGTAGATTAACTGAAGCTGGGTTTCTAATGAAGTTTTATGAGAAGTGGAAGAACAAACAATTGTCCAAAACTGCTAAAGAACTTTTGAAAGATAATCCTCAGTTAGAAAAGGACTTGAAAAAGGTTGATGACATCAGCAAAAGAATGGTTGATAAATTCAGAAAAGGTAAAAGATTTTATTAAACGATGGCTAATCTAAGAGACGACATAGCATTACTGAAAGAACAGATATCCTTATTAGAGGCTAGGGCTGTAGCAGAAAAGAATTATGGTCTAGGTGTAAAGAGAGACCAAGAGGGAAGACAAGACCGTATAGCTGCTTATAATAAGACTCTTAAAGAAATTGAAGAGAAAGAAAAGTCGATACTAGGGGTTCAGAAGTCTCAAAGGGATATAGGAAAACAGTTAGGTGATATCCAAAAAGAATATGGGGATAACATTCTAAAACAATTTGGATTAGAGGATAGTATATCTAATCTAAAAGAAATGTCAAAAACAAACGATGCTGAAGGTTTACGACAGATAGGACAGCTTTCTAATATAATGGAAAAAGTTCTAAAAGGTGAGATGGATGCATTAGATGTCAAAGAAGCATCTATTGGACTTAGTGGAGAGGCTAGAGAAAAAGCAGAACAAATAGCTGAAACTTTAGAAAACACTCCCGACCTACAGAAGAAATTTGCACTAAAGGCTGAATTGTTTCAAAAGTTTGATGGGTTATTTGGTGGGATAGCATCAACCATTAGGGGTATACTAGCGGCAACAGGTCCAATAGGTTTGCTTATGGCTGGAATAGGTATACTTCTCAACTACCTGATAGAAACTGTGAAGAGGGGTGTTGAACTTAGAAGAGAGTTAGGAACATCAGTTGTCGAAACCGCTAGGCTTTCAGCAAATATGGAAGCAGCGGCTTTTGCTTCTGCTAGGTTCGGTGGTAGTATGCAGATGGGTAGAGATGCTGTAAAAGATTTGGTTCAAGAGACTGGTAACTTAGAGGACATAAACCTAGCAAACTCAGCCGCTCTTGGTAAGTTGGTTGCTAATACAGGAATGGCTGGTAGTGAAGCTGCTAAGTTACTGAAGGCTATGAAGTTGGTAAACGGACAGAGTGTCGCTACAAATGTAAACACATTATTAGCCGCTGATAACCTTGCTGAATCGCGGGGTGTGCTTAGTTCAAAGGTATTTTCAGACCTTGCTAGTAACACAGAGCTGTTCGCTAGGGCTGGAGCAGCTGGTGCTCAGTCACTTTCTAAAGCTGCTGTAGAAGCCGCTAAGATAGGTACATCACTAAGTGCTTTAGACCAAATAGCTGATAACCTATTGGATGTACAGGCAACAATCAGACGCTCACAACAATTGTCTAGATTATTGGGTAGGAACATAGACTTGACCAGAGCGATATCTTTGGCTAACGACCCAACACAGATTGGAGCATTACGAACAGAATTACAAAACCAATTTGCGGGAGTTGATATCTCAAGAAACAGATTCGTGCAGAATCAGTTGAAACAATTATTTCCAAGCTTACAAGACTTCAACGCTATTGTAAACGGAGAGGTACAGCAACAAGAAATTACACCACCAGCGGCTAAGGATTCCTTAGAGGCTCAGAATAGTACGAATGAAATTTTAACAAAACAATCAAACGATATAAAGTTATTGAGGGAACAAAACAAAGAGTTACTTGAAAAACTAAATGGTAGCATAAAACAACTTAGGAGATAACGATGCCTGATAATGAACCAGGACTAAATCAACAAAGGGAAGAAGGACCAGCTCTTTCGGAATCTGATATACAAGCAAAGATAGACCTTTGGAGACAATCACAACCAAGCAGAGATACTATATCCTCTGATAAGACAGGTGGTTCGATATCTAATCCTATAGATAACCAGATACAGAATGGTGTGGACTTTTTTGATGATGAGACTAGCAGTCACACTGGTTTTGTTCCAAAGACAGATTTAGCATCAAGGTATCATCAGATGAGGGATGCTACAATTGCACCAGCTTGGCCTGATGCGGCTAGGAGTAACGAAAAGACAAGAAACGCTTATGGAGCAAATGGTGAATATGCTGAGGTGTTAGGTGTTGGTCTTTCAAATCCGTCTCATATTTTAGAAAATGATGTTGTTGGTCCTGCTGGTGAAAACTATCCGATGAGTACTTGGGGTAACCTATTACCTATCGAAGCATCAAGTATGTATCGTAAGGACACTGGTGGATACACTTTTAAAAAGAGTGGTACGATACCACCAGGTAATATGGATGTGGATATTTACCCATCGTTTGATATACAAAGTCAGACAACCTTATATGGTATTCCGAAGCTAGCTAGAGATGGTGGTGGTTTATATAGCTGGATAAACCAAAAATCTGTCTATTCTCCAAGTGCTGACACAACAGATTTTATGCTTACACCGATATCAGACTTTTCACTATCATCCAATAGTGGGTTCTTTGAAAGAGTAACCGATACACATACAGTACTTCAAATAAATTCTACAGCAACTGCTAAAAGCATTTTAGGTGTGAACAATGGTAACTATACTGGAACTTCGAATGTAGGTCCTTTTGGATTCAACGATACACCACTTACCTATCCTTTAGCAGATGGCAGTGTGAATGGTTCTTTGGTACAGAGATGGTTATCCTCACAGAGTTCTTTAGGATTCACATATGAGGGAGACTCACCATTAGGAGAATTTACTTCAGTACCTAACGGTTTGAATCAAAATAATTTGTTTAGTGATGATACCATTAGAAATGTTGCTAACAAAGGTCCTTTTGAGGGTAAAAATCTACATCCGATAATAGTTACAGACTTTGGTAACGACTTTACCTCACAGCAAGAGCTGGGTTCACTTGTTTCCTCAGAAGACATATTTGGTCTTGAAACTGATTTATATAAAAATATGGCTGCTTTACACTATACTAGATTACAAAGGTGGTCTGAGTCAATTGCTGGTATCACTTTTATAGCATTACAACAAAGACTACAAGCACTAAATCCAACATTAGAGTCAAGAGGTTTTCGTCCTGAGTCTTTCATAGGAAACCCATCACAACTAATGTACGCTCATATATCAAGACATCCTGATGCTGATGGAGCAAATAGATACGAATCTGTTATGAAGTCATCGACACTTGGAAGTTTTGCTGGTGGTGGTGGAGACGATGAATTTGTAGATGGTACACTTGTTCAGATACCTAGTACAGGACCTACGCTTTCAGGCGATTTACAAAAGTCTAGAGAGTTTGGATTTGGTAGTAGGGTTGCGATGCAGTCAAACTATAATATCGCACCTGAGTTAGCAGTCAGTATAGGTTTCTTCGGACTTACTGCAAACTTTGAATTAGGTACACAAGATCCAGATATGGCAAACCTTATATATTTTTCTAACCCTAATAGATATGCTAGAGCATTATCTTCTGCTCCAGTATCAATAGAAAATGGTATACCATCTTTCACAGTAGCAACAGGTACGGGTCCTGGTTCCACAGCCGCTGCTGATGCTAATAAGATATTAGAAACCCAAGGTGGTACATTCAAAAAGGATACCCACTACTTCGATGGTTCTCGTAGTAATATAGCTCAGAAGTATGCTACATTAGCATATGGTAGGTTGAATAGTAATTTTTCATACGAAACTCAGTTAGAAACTCCTGCTGATATTACTGGAGTACAAGAAGGGGAAACCTTTGGTATATTTCCTGACGCTTCGATAGAAGGTGAAGCATTCGGTGGTAGATTAGATTTCAGCGCTACATTTGGAGACAATCCAAGGTTGAAGAAAAAAGAGATAAGGGGACAGGAAAAGAAAATAAATGACGATATCGGAACAGTAAAAAATGCGAGTAAACTACTAGGAACATCCTTAGAGGAGACTGTAGACCCAGTGCTAGGTGTTGTAAGAAGAAGCGTAACCGATACTGGTGGCATACCTGTTGGTGTTACCGATGCTGTGGATAAGATAAACTATACTAGATATGGTGACGATGATATCGTAGATGGAGAGGATGTCTATTTCAACGGAGACAAATCTGGACTCAGTACAAAGGACTTTATAAAATTTAGATTTTACGATGTTATAAATGGTAAGTATATTATATTCAGAGCAATACTAAGTGGTATATCAGACCAAATAACTACGGACTATAATGAGGATAAATACATCGGAAGGCCTGATAAACTTTATACATATAGGGGTGCTGATAGAAGTATAAGTTTCAACTTCAAGGTATATCCTAAGACAAAACAAGAGTTACCCATACTTATGGAAAAGCTAAACTATCTTGTAGGATTGTGTTATCCATCTTTGGGTAATGCGGGTAGAATGAAATCACCTTTTATGCAATTGACGATTGGTGATATGATAGCAGCACAACCTGGAATACTTAGAGGTTTGACTGTGAGTGTAGATGATAATTCGACTTGGGAGATACAACAGGGATTACAATTTCCTAAACACATAAATGTTTCTGTACAATTTACTTATATAGGTAGACATTTACCGATTGGAACATCCAGTGATTTTTATGGTGGACTAAAGCCAGACGATATCAGACCTAAAAACTTTGCTGATATTCTAAAAGCATATGTAAACTTAGATATTGGTACTAAAGGTAACACATTGGTGGATGGAGCTCTTGAGTTGATTGGAAACAACAAAAAGCTTACGGAGGCTACAAACGCTATCAACAAATATGGTAAGAAATTAGGATTTAAGATTTAGGAGTTAGCAAATGAGTAGATATAGAAGTGCTAGGTTTAGAAAGGATATGAATGGTAAGAGATACTTTCTACCTACCATAGTTCCAAACATACCCATACTTGATACAGACATTTACATAAACCCACAGGTTGGAGAGAGGTTTGATTCCTTAGCACAGAAGTTTTACGGAGATTCAAACCTATGGTGGATTATTGCTAAGGCTAACAACCTTAGTAGTGGTCAGATTGGTCTTGATCCTGAGAAGAAACTTAGGATACCAGTAGATATTCAAGCAATATTAGATTCAGTAGACGCGAGTAACGCATAATGTCCTATTATAAACATATGGATGTAGCGATACAGACGGAGCTACGAAGAAGGGAACTGATATTAGGTAGGACTGTCGATTCTCTTCCTATAGGTGGAAGAAGGGCAGGATTCTCAGACTATGCTGCTAGAATGCCATATGCGATAATGAGTACCAACGCTTTAGACGAAAAACAAAATTTGGTTCTTAGTTACGGAGAGTTTGGTCCTGTAGATAACGAACTTAGGATAAAACAATACGATAAGGATGGTAAATTTACAAAAAATATAGACCTAAAAACAAATTCGTTTGACGACAATTTTGGATTCACAGGCGCTAGTAATGGTGCTTATGTTTCAACCGCTGGTGGAAGTGAGGTAGGTATAAGGCCTGTACCTGGACTAAAGAGTATCACTTGTGAGTATCTATCAAACGAAGGATTTGCTTCTAGAATAGCGACTGTAAATTGGAGCGCTCCAAGCTTAGAGGCTTTAGAGACTTTTGAGGTTTTTCTAACTGCTGGATTTGAAGTGGCACTACAATGGGGGTGGTCTTCCAGCGGAGTACCTCTTGATTCTAACCAAACATTTATTCGTATAGCAGAATTTGGTGCTAGTATAGACCAATCATTGTTTTCCCAACCAAGACCTAAGATACTAGCAGCTAATGGAAATATGGATGGTATAGGTGGAAGGGTAAGTAACTTTTCTTCAAAGCTTAGGGATGATGGTGGATTCGATTGTGTTACAGAGATAGACGCTATGGGAGTAAACTTTTTTAGCGCTGGTGGTGATGAGGATTCGGTTGGTGGTCTTGGACAGGTTTTACCCATATCGATACAACAAGAGATAAAGGATGCTAAGGAAGGTTTGGTAGCAGACCTAAAACAGGTAAATGTAACCAGCATAACTGAGACTGTAACAAAGGCTAAAGACGGATTTCTTGGAAAGATAGGTTTCAAAGAAAAGACAGAGGAAGAAAAGGAGCTGTTACAGATACAATTACAAGACCATATGTTGAACTCAATGATAAACTTGGATGAAATTACTCAGTACTATGGTCTTTATGACTATAAAGAAGGAGAGGGTATATCCGTAGCCGCTCCTAAATCGTTAGCCCTATTGATAGAAGACGATTTACAGATTAGTCCGGAAGATGTATTAGAAGCTGCGGGTATTGATAAAGAAACACAAGCTGCGAATGTTTTTTCTGGTAAACCTGCAGGAGCAAATCCTCTAAGCGGTACTACTTCGGTAGTACAAACAGACTCAAAAGGTAGACCTACAGGAAAAGGTAAAGTAACTGTATATCCAGCTGGCGTGAATAATAATCCAGGTGGTGGTTTTTATAATTGTTGGATAGCTGCTGAGTTATATGGTGGTTGGTATGAACCTAAGACAATTTTAGCTAGAAGATATGTAAACAGCGATGGCTTTCCAAGATTATTACATCGTTTGTATATGAAGTACGGGGAAAGAGTCGCTGGTTTTATGAAAAGGTATGAGTTTGTAAAACCATTGTTTAGACCAATTTTTGATATCTTTGTAGAAAAGGGTAAGAGTTTATAATGATAGTAACTAAGATAGATCCTGATAAAAACTTTATACATCTAATTGAACCAGGCTTTGGAGACAAAGGTCAAGAATATAATTCCGGCGCTATCGGTTCAAAGGGTGGTAAATTACAGTATATTAGATGGGGCTGGTTTGAGGACAATATAATAACAAGGTATATGTCTCTTGCTGGTAAGAACGATGATAACCCATTGATTACATTTAGAAGCATAGAACCAAAGATTGTTGGTGGTTTAGTTGATAGAGGACAAAACGAATCGGTAAAGATTGCAGATTATTATCTGCTAAGACCTATAAACCCATCTCATTCTCTTATATTCAAACCAAACCTGTTTCAGAGGTATGAAGGTACTGGTATGAAACAAACCATTGGTACAGCATATGAAACCTATCTAGCAAGTATAAATGCGGAGATGATAAGCCCGAACACTGGTCCTTATAGGGGATTTAGGGTACCATCGGAAGTAGAACAAGTAGAGGCTGTTGAAGAAGGTGCTGGAGACCTAAAAGTGTTAAAGTATCCACCACTGGATGAGGCTAATCCAAATGGTCTTGGTTACCTTAGAAACATATACATAAATGTAGATGTAATACAAAAACACTTTGGAATTGAAATTGATGCTATGAAAAAAACCGATGTGGAATACGGATATGTTACGGAAGGTGTTACACCAAAACAGAATATCAGAAGCTCCATACTTTCGTTGATGGCGGAGGTGAGTACCAACTTTTTCGGTGCTTGGAAGTTTCAAGTATCAGAAGATCCTGAAAACCCAAACAACGCTATGTTGAAGGATTTGACTGCTATAGGAGTTTCTACATTTTCATACTCTACATTTACGGATGACGATGGGTTTCAGATAAGAAATCAAGGTGTATATAAATTTCCTAGCTTCAAGATAGACTCAAATGTTAGGGCTCAAGAGCTAGAGATAAACATTGGAGAGAACTTACAATATTTTGCTACATTAGCACACAGTACTGCTGAGACAGTGGTGTCTTCAAATCAAGACATGAATAAGTTTCAAAGGTTTGCTGTTTTGAGTAGACTTGGTGCTAATATGACTAACAGAAAAGACAGATTGGTAGACTTATACCATACAAACATAGCTAATCCAAAGGGTGGATATGCAGGTGGTGAGGCTAATGTAGAGTATGTAATAGATGCTGGACTCAACCATGCTGATAATGTTCAGAAGACTGAGGGTCTTGGGACTTGGTGGAAGTACGCACCCGCATTCAATAAGAGTACTCAATCAGAAGAGACGGAGAAGAACGACAGACCTATTGGATTCGATGCTTCTTCAGGAAAGTTTGAGTATTTAGAAACAGTAGACCTTGCTAAGGCTGTGGCTGAGAACGATGAAGCAGCACTACAAGCAGCAGCTGATGCTCTTGGTGATGGAACGACTGTTGATGCTATAAAGTCTACATACTCACCCGAACCACCACCAGACCCAGCCACTCTTGTAACGACCGACCAACCGATAGCAGTTAATGAAAGCGGTGCTGTTCCTAAAGATAAACTTCAACATAACGAAGACGGAGAAACAGTAGAACAAATTGAGACTGGGGGCGATTATAAATTTATAGATAAAGCTGGTAGAACTTCAACATTAGAGGGTTCAGATGTCCAAGATGTTC
>Ga0070750_10002463_pt1 | contig 10239 bp, 14 predicted proteins | sample VirMetDEL_Nov_24_FD_77013 | JGI IMG/M metagenome (GOLD analysis project Ga0070750, IMG submission 77013) | Aqueous microbial communities from the Delaware River and Bay under freshwater to marine salinity gradient to study organic matter... | ecosystem: Environmental > Aquatic > Marine >... | reverse complement strand
CCCATACTTCTCCACGCGCTTTCTCAGCGCCTCCCAGTCCATATTGTAGGTTGGCTTGATGATATCGTCAACGGTCTTTTTGTACCAATCTACAGGCAGTAAACCTTTGGAATATTTGGTCTCACCAAAACCATCGCACGCGCCCTTTTCTTTGGCTAGGTCAACACTAGCGTTAATCAAGTTCCATTGAATCTGCTCCATAATTTCGTGGACTAAATTAAGAGCTTCAGGATCTTCATACTTTATTTTATTCTTTGCTAAAAATCCAGCTAGATTTGTAACTCCAATACCTAAAGACCTACGATACTTTGTAAAAGTTTCTCCTGCCACTACAGGGTATTCTTGATAGTCAATAACAGAATCTAAAGTTCGTACAGCAATCTGGCAAGCCTTCGCGATTTCGCGCTCGTTGACAAGCTCTAGAAGATTTAATGCAGACAAAATACAAATTCCAATCTGCCCAGTTTCATCATTGATATCTTTGATGGGAACTGTGGGGTGGATAATTTCTTGACAAAGGTTTGACATGTAGCATGGAATATCCCACGAGCCATGCTCATTAGCTGAATCAATATTCATGCTGTAAATTCGGCCAGTCTCCAGTCGTTCTCTAGCATATATTTCTGCCAACTTTCTTGCGGGAACTTTCTTTTTAAACTTTAGAGATCTTGAGTTCTCATACTTTAAGTAAAGCTCTTCAAATTTTTCATTATCTCCAAATGCTTCATAAAGACCCACAGCTTCATGCGGTGAAAAAAGTGTGACATCTTCGTTAGCAATCAGACGATCATAGAATAACTTACAAAACTGAACAGAGTAGTCTAGCTTGCGAACACGATTGTCATCAGTTCCTGCGTTGTTCTTTAACACCATTACATCTTCTACTTCGTAATGCCAGAATGGGATATGTACAGTAGCAGAACCGCCACGGATGCCATTCTGAGTGGTAGATTTTACAGAAGATTCAAAACATTTAAGATATGGGATAAGACCAGTGTGAATTACTTCACCACCCCGAATCGGGGAATTGATAGGTCTAATACGTCCAACATTTAATCCAATACCTGCTCTATTTGCAGTATACTTACCTACAGCATGTACTGATGAAAAGATACCATCCAAGTCATCAGCCACATCAACAAGAACGCAACTGGCAAACTGACGCTTTACTGTGCGGACCCCACACATAATTGGTGTCGGCAGGTTGATTTTGAATTTCGAATAATACTCGTAAGCCGATTTTACATCAGATATGTCGTCAAAAAGACACATAGCAATCAACATGTACGCAAACTGAGGAGTTTCGTAAATCTCTCCAGTTTCTCTATTTTTAATAAGATACTTGTCGATCATCTGCTGCAATCCAGCATAAGTAAATTCGTCGTCGCGTTTGTGGTTGATGCAACCCTCAAGATGTATAATGTCTTCTGCGGACCATTTTTCTAAGATGTTAGGATCATAATGTCCATTGTCTACATTTCGCTCAATTAAATGGCCAAATAAAATAGGATGTTCTCCAGAGCCCCAAACTTCTTTGCGCAATTGCATATTCAATAGTCTGGCTGCGACGTATTGGTAATTCGGTTCGGCAGTGGAGATCAGATCATTTGCAGACTTAATTAAGATCTGATGGATTTCTCTGGTGGAGATGCCATCGTAAATAGACAGGTTGGCATTCATTTCAATATCAGAGAAGGACACACCGTTAATTCCATCTGTAGCCCATTCAACAACTTTATGTATTTTCTCAACGGAAAAATCTTCTTTGTTTCCGTTAGCTTTAGTAACTTGCATTTTAACCTCATTTCATTAACTTTATCGACGTAGAGTATTATACACCATTGAGATCAAAATTTCACTACAAAAAAACAAAAAACCTGCCGCTTTTTGTAAAAAAACGACAGGTCAAATAAAGCTATATTTAAGGGTGTTTTTATTTGTCTAATTTAGATATTATGACATCAAACTTTGTGTTAATAGTGCTGTGCATGTTTTTGGTGTCATTGATTAGCATTCTACATTCCATCATATTTTCACCAATCTCATCTACCTTTTCTTCTACACTTACTACGCGCTTTTCTAGATTGCCTAATCTTTGATTAAGAGAATCATTTACTTTTTGTTCTAACACGATAATTTGCTTCCCTTGTTGTACGAGTGTATAAATAACCCAAGTAAAAAAGGGAACAGCAACCATACCAATTACTTCGGTAATCTTGCTAATTAAATCCCAAGCTTCACTCATTGATGACCTCGCGGTTAAAAGGTTATGATAAGAAAAAAAGAAAGGGGGCCAGAAGTTAATTCACGAAGCACACAAGACATCTTCACAAGGAGAATAAATAACTTGCTAGCCCCCAGATTTTTACATACCAGTGATTGGTTTGTAATCAAAGAAGTCGCCGCCAGTAGAAACGCTGGTGGTAACAAAATCGACCTTCATAACCAATTCACCCGGAATCGCACGAGTTGGATTTGCAGCAGAGTCAGCAGCCTTATCTGTTGCATCGCCATCAGTAATGTCATACATGTAAGTCGTTGCTCTGGCTGGACCGCCCGATTGAATACCGTTATTAGCGAGATTAGTAAACAAAGCAGCAGATCTTCTCTTGTACTTCGTTCCAGTTCGATCTCGACCAGTAAATGAATATCTACCATGAAGGAAGTATTTAGCAATTTCAGCACCAAAATCGTGCTGGAATTCCATAATCGCGCGTCGTCCTGCTTTTTCTGCGCCGGGAATAAGCATCTCGGTAGAAGCAACCCCAGACAGCGTGGAACTGGCAGTTAGAATAACATAGCTGCCCGCAGCGAAGTAAGCAAAAGTGCCTGAGCTAAGCGCTTTTTGAGTTCCGTAAATCCCAGAGGTTTTAGCGACTGGAAATGGAACTTTAATGTCGCCGTCAGTAGCGTCTTTGATAAGAAAAGCTTTAGTAATAACAGAACCAGTGGTTCCGTTGCCTAAAAGAGTACCACCTTGTCTTTGTGATACAAAAGCACCACCAGTGGTATTGACTAAATAGTCAGAAGTTGAACTAGGAACTGGCATGAGAAAATCTCCCTATAAAATAGTGAAAAAGTAAATACAGATTTTCCATTTCCGAATAATTCCAGTTCCTAATTATTATATACGCAAAAATTTTTATATTTTTAAGTAAAAAAATATTTTTACAAGCAACTCTCTTGACAATATTTAATAGCAGATTTTAACCTTCTTCTGGCTGTTTCACGGCTATATCCATTAAGTTTTCCAATTTCTGCCATAGTCATATTATCGTAAAATCGCTGACTTAATATATTAATAGCTTCTTGATCCAGACCAGATACAGCATCTATAACTTTCAATTTTGATTGATACTTATCGTCTTGTTTTTCTATAGAGTCACAATTAAACTCGTTACTTTTTTTCTTTAGTTTGTTTTTCATGGCGTATGTTAATTGTTGATACAAATAAGAAGTAAATTTACTCTTGCTTGGATCATGTTTATCAATACATTTCCATAATACATCCATCTTGATTGATTCTAAATCGTCCAAATCAATTTTACGATTGTATCTATTAGATACTTTGTTCATGATATTTTGCACATTAGAATCGTTCCATAAATCTTCAAATTTTTTTTCAATGTTATCCATCATCACCTCTTAAAATAATACCGCCTAAAAGTTTTTTAAGCTCCAAAAGTTCATTCAAACCATCTAGATATTTTTTATCCAGATCATTTGATACAATATAGTCAACTTTACCACTTGGTGTCACTAGTATTGACCAATATTTTTTACTAGTAATTTGTTTTTTAACTAGATCAACAGTTTCCTGAAGTTCCTCGTCTAATATTTCTCTTTCTGTATAATCACATATTGTTTTTTCAATGTCTTTTCTAACGTTTTTAAAATCAAATGTGATAGGAACGCCTATAAAAAAAGTATATCTACCTAAAATTCTTAACGCTTCTATTCCTTGGATCTTTTTTAATTTATTTTTGATCGATTTTGTTATATCAAAACTAGTGGTAGCTATCCAGCAGTCCCATCTATTGGAGGGTTTAAACATAGATTCAATTGGGTAAACCCCTACTGGAGTATGTATTAATCCTAAAGATGTTTTGTCAAACATAGGAATCAAAGGCACGCTGTTAGGATCGCTGGCTGCATTATCTCCCAGTAATTCGTTTTCTAGTTGTTTTAATTCTTCCTCTAATTCGTACAAGTAATCTTCTTCCTGAGCATTCCAACTTTTCCAAATAATTCGCTTACGAGACATGTTTGAACTCCTATAAATGAAAAACTTGATCAGGTTGAACTACAACTTCATCATCATTAGTATTTAAATCTTCTTTGTTATTTTCAACTGCAAAAGAACTTATAAGACTAATAATCTGCATGTAGTTTTCTTCATTACCATTTAATACGCATTGTTGTTTAATTTCTGCCAATATTGATTCAGGTAAATCGTCAAACATAATTTTATAAAATATAGAAGCAACAGCTGAAATTCCTTCAGCGGTGTTGTCCCAGTCGCAATTATACTGCATGATTCCTTCATTGTCAACAAAAATATTCAAAACTGAAAACAAATCCGTATCAGTAAAATGATCTTGGGGTTTTCCTAATGGCTCGTTCATATTTATTCTCTATAAAAAGTTCTGATTCTTCTACAATATATCCTTTATTTAAAGATATAATATCTCTCGGGATAGTTAAAGTATATACAGCCTCGCATTCAGTTGATTTTTCTTCGTGAATAAAATCCATTAATTTAGGATTATAAAGCCTAGCGTCAATATTAGTATACTCATACATTAGATCTTGAAGAGTGTCTTCGGCTGTTTTTGTAGTGATGTATTTAGACATAATGTTATAATCATCATCTACTACGAATCTAGTATTACTACCTCCAAAAACTTGAAATTCACACATTATTTCTAATATAATTAAACTAATTCTTGTTTTCATCAGTTTTGGCCTGATCCATCTGCTTGATACGTTCGTCGCTGTCCATTTGTCCTTTTAATCTGTTTAACATATCTAATTTAGCATTCGCTATAGTGTAAACTGAAGTCCACTCCTCCAAGCTCTCTAAAGCTTTATCTGCTAGGGGGTTAGCTAATATCCGATTTACTTCCCAAGTTGCTTTATTCATATCTGCTTGAATTTTTGTTCTTAATACATTTATAATATCCATCTACTTCTCCTGATTTATTAAACACCAAGCAAGTCCGCGAAAGTAGACACTTAATTGTCCTTTTTCTACATCGGATACTTGATGATTTTGATTTCCTAAAACTTCTTTAAAAAGTTTTGTAATGCCATCTGCGTATCCTTGATATTTGCCTCTCATAGAAGTTCCAAAAATATTTCTTGCAGCCTCAGTGTAAACATCGTTAATTTGTTGAGAGTCGGCATCGTAATCTAAAATTCTATTAGAAAATATATCATTAAATATAGCAAGTTTAACTCTATCCATATCGTCGGTAACTAATGCGGCTATACTTGAAACTTTGTCAATAATTTTTTTATCTGGTTGAGCTATTTGTATAATTGGAGCCGGTTCTGGCTTTACCAAAATATCAGGAATCCTTTCCTGAATTTGTGGCAAGAATAATCCAATCAGTACAAATGCCAAGCCTATGAGGGCTTTATTCATTTTATACCTCTAAAATTCTTCTTCTTTGTCAGAATCATCAGTTCTCACTTCAATTAATAATGGAAACACTTCATAGAGTTTTTCTGTAGCGGCCTGTAAGTCCATATACTCACATGCATCTACTAAGCATTCCCATTTACATACTAAATTTGTTAGATCATGATTTTTGTAATCAATTGTATTAGGTTCGTTTTCATCAGTTTTTACATTAATTTTCCAATCTTCAAATTTATCTTTGAGCCAAGGCAATAATGAAGAACCAAGGATGCCTAATCCTATTAATACAAATATCCACTGAACTAAACTTAAAGAACTCAAGAATTCCATTTAACTAATCCTATTCTGATTTATCTTCTAATTTAGTTTCACGAATGGTGTCTCCAATCACCCAAGCCACTACAATTGTAACGACTCCAAGAATTTGCTCTTCATTAAGATTGATTCCTAGAGTTGTGTTGGCAATCACGGCGGATAGACCAATTGCACTAACCCAGAAACGTCTGGATGTAAGTAAAGATTTTAATTTCATAATAGTCTCCAATAAAAAAAAGTAAACAAAAGGTAAGCTACTAATCTGATCCGGGCACGCCGGATTTAAACTAAAGTCATCACCTTCTAAACATTATTCCTTTTGAACAGGTGCAGCCAATTTTGTTGCAGCCGCATGGACAAACTTCTTCCAGTTGTATATCGCTTTCTTCAGATGCGCTAAGTCCATGATATGGACAGGGAGTAACATGTCCATCTCCATTTTCTATTTTTCCTGTGCCCTGACACGGACACTTTTTAGGATCGGGGTTTGGGACAAGATTATCATCTGGTATAACATCAGGTTCTACGTCAAAAACATCTTTTTCAGCCTGTATGAAACCTTCTGTAGTCCCAATTATTATAGCTTGGATTTCCTCATCCTGCAACCCAAATCCTCTAAATTCTTCTATATTTGTAACATAAATAAATCCCGCTACAGCAACAGCGCCTATAGCAGCTCTTTGTGGTAAATTCATTAAAACACCTCGTCGATTGTATATTTGATATCTCTAGGAGGAAATCCATCCACATCACTGTAGACCCAAGCTCCACCGCCAGCAAGCATACCTCTAGCATCTTGCTCTCTGATCCAAAAACTACCATCCGGTTGTCCGTGTGCTTTTGGGCCTGCATTCCACATTCCCCAGCTATTCTGCACTAAGAACAGTGTTTCGTTCAGTCGCTCACGAGTGTCGTCGCAAGCAATCCATGCCATAGCGTGACTCCATCCACTTCCTCGTTTAGCGATACCGTTGGTATCTCGTCTGGAAGAAAATCCATATCCAGAGCAAACAGAAAGAGAATAACCATTTGCCAAAGCATCTCTAGCTTCTTCTACAGTTCTAACATTGGAAACTGTTTTGACTTGATGTTTTTGTGCTTCGGTTTTGTAAATGCTATTTGGTATTCTATGATTAGCTCCTAATCCAGAATTGTAAACACTTAGGTCAACATCTCCGTAATTTTTTCTAACCAGAATACCTCCATTTTCGTATACATATCTAGTAGCTCCCGAACATGTCATACCTTGTTGTTTGTGTCCACGAGATTGATATATAGCCTCTGTAGCTCCACGAGCCACCCATTCTTCGTTCTCCCCGTTTTTAATTTCTACTGCTCTAGTAATGTCGATTGCATTTCTAGTGGAATGACTAACACAGTCTCCAGTGGTTTGCCTTTCTGCTGGCCCAAAACCGGGATCAAATTCTAGTAAGCACTTAAACGGCAGACTTAGCTTGCCCTCTCCACTTCCCCATAGGTCGTAGGCGGCAGCTCCAAAAACTGGCATTGGCAATTCGCCCAATAGCTTTTTAACATCAAGCTCATCACAAACTGCGCCAATAAAACCCTGTTTGTAAAAATTTAAAATAGATCTCGGCGACTTAAAATTAGAGTCCATTTAATAACTCCTGTGCTGAATTTTCCCAAGTGAATTTGTTTGCTGTTTCTATACCTGCACGATTTGGAGAGCAAAAATCATGCATCTGTTTGTCCCAACTATTTAAGTATTGCTGTTTAACGCCATGAACGTTTCTCATATGTTCGATAAGCTGAGATTTGGCAGAATCGTTAAAGCTTGCCCACTCTCCATGATCGCCTGTAAAAAATACACCATCGTGTGCTGGCTCAAGACTGTCAATATCAATCAAGAAGGAGTTATCTTTGTTGCAAAATTCTGTGTGCGCCGAATAATTGGTTGCTATTACGTCCTTACCACACGCCATCATTTCTAGCAATTCAAGATTCCACCCTTCTGCCCTAGCTGGGAATACTCCACAGTCTGTTTGTTTCATTATATTATACACATCTTGGTGTGTTTTTTGTCTAGGAATCATTCTAATCTTGCTGCCTAATGGAGAATTTTTATATAGTTTTTCCCATCCTTGATTCTGCTGACCAATGAATGGATTATAACACATCATCCATAATTCTACATTGTCTTCATATCTAAATGCTCGATTAAAACATTCCAATAAAACATCATGCCCCTTGCGTTTTTCCCATTTGCCACAATTAAAAAAGATTGTCTTGTCTCTTTTTGAAACTTGAGGCTTAAAAATCTCAGTATCTACCCCTAAAGGCACAACATGTATTCTGTTGTCTAAAACTTCAGGAGGAACAGGATAATAGCACTGATCCATTGCTATTGACTTGGCCCATTTTGAGCAGACCATAAGTTCATCACAGGAATTTAAATGGTGTTTCTCTACATTGTTAAAACTATTTAATTCAAAAATAGGAAAACCAATAAACTTTCCATCACCTATACGTTCGGACATTTGGTTCTGATGCCATATTTTAATACAAGGTGCTCGGCGGTCAAACAATTTAGCTTTTTCTAGACCCTTTTTAACTGCGGCGATATCTTCATCGCAAGACACATCTGGCTGACCAATAATATGAAGCGCAACATCTGTCTGTTTTTGCAACGCTTTTAATATATTAAGACCCGCCACGCCATATCCTAAATTATTGATAGGTGTCATTAAATTAATCATAGAGGTTTCCTTGTATAATCGAACCAATGTTTTAAAGGTGTATGTTGTCCCATTGCTCTACTACCTGTCAAAAAATATACATGATTTTCATTATAAAGACCAGCCGTATAAGAAAGCCCACTTTTAGCTTGTACAAAAACTTTAGCGCATACCATATGATGAAAAGCGGTTAGTACGTCAAATTCGCTATTGATATCGTCTGGTTCAGATATATTAAATCTTGTTCTTTGTTTTAAATCTTTAGGCCAATTTTTTGTTATGTTTAAAAAATCAGAAATCTTTCCTTCTGAAAAAATATCTATCATAAAATGGTCTGGATATTTATCTGCAATAATTGGTATATGTTTGTTGTACCAACTATTAGGAATAAATCTAAGAATTTCACCGTCTGTTCTTTTTCTGTGAATATCGCCTCGTCTTATATGAACAACAATATCGGGCATACAATAAGGTTTTTCATTTGTCCAATAGTATCCACGTATTTTCTCTAGCGATTTATTATTCCACCAGCGGGAAGGGTTATTAAACACCTGACTACAATGCGTCATTGCCACATGTATTTTTTTTCCTTTTCTATTATCAGGTATACCTACAAATGTATTTATTTTATCAATATAATCTTTACTGGCATTACATCCATGAGATACGTCAGTGAATGGTGTGTGAACATATCTGTAATTAATATGATTTTCACAAAACGCTAACCCAGATAATTTAGCGTTCAACTGACATCCAAATCCGTCTTTTTTAAATTTTATAGTAAGGTTTTTATACCACATTAAATCATTCGAAATTAAGGTCTAGAGACATAATGTATACATCCCTAGACCTTTGGTAAAATATTTTTATTACCACTTTTTACAAGACCAATAACGAGCTTTCCATTTTGGACCGGGGGTATCACACTTGTGTCTAGCTCTAAAAGATCTACGTCGCGCGGGGTCATCTCGTTTAATTTCCATATTAGGATCACCAAATCTCACAATGACCACGTTTCCGCTTTCATTTTTAGTGTAAACAGCAAATTTCTTTGGCCCTTTAGGAGTTCTAAAAGGTTTATTTAAGGTCACTTTACGCCCCTTGTACTCAGCGGCTTTAATTTCCCCTAAATAAATCAAAACCTCTCCATCTTTTCTGCGTAGTCCGGGACTGTTAAAAATCAATATTTCTCCGGTCTTTGGATTCTCGTATTTAAAAGCACTCTTTGACTTTTTTTTACGCAGTAACTCAAAATCTTCTTTTGTAACTTTTCCGTCTTTATTTTTATCAAGAGCTTTCTTTTGCTTTTCGGTCATTTCTGCTTTCGACTTTTTAGGATGACCTTTTGGCAGTAAGTCGTTATCTTGGGTGTAGGCTGAGTTTGAAGGTTTTCCAGTTCTCAGCAAGGTTAAAAATGCATTTACTCTAGCGATAGCCCATCCATGACGACTCATTTTTGGGGCGTGACTTGTTGAAAAAGCTCCAGCTCCTCGACGATAGACAGCTTTTAGCATTCCTAGTGTGGCTTTAGATCCCTTGCCTTTTGCATTATGCTCTTTTACTTTATTAGAAAGTTGAGCAGTT
>Ga0070750_10002453_pt1 | contig 10260 bp, 8 predicted proteins | sample VirMetDEL_Nov_24_FD_77013 | JGI IMG/M metagenome (GOLD analysis project Ga0070750, IMG submission 77013) | Aqueous microbial communities from the Delaware River and Bay under freshwater to marine salinity gradient to study organic matter... | ecosystem: Environmental > Aquatic > Marine > Coastal... | reverse complement strand
GTGTATGACGACATTCTTTTATTGTATGGAGATATTATTATTAAACTTCATACAATAGATTTAAGCGTAAACGACATTGTATCCACCTTGTCCTAAAATGACTGCTCTCTCTACTTCACCCATTACATGGAGGCGGAGCTGTTGAGATGTCTGTGCGCTATCTACATGACCTGTTCTTCCATATTGGAGTTGAAGCTCATTGATGCGTTCATCAACAGCAAGTCCTAAATACTGTTGAGTTCCCTTCAAGCTATCGTCGGCAACATAACTGGCGTATTCATAACTATCTAATGACTGCTGACCTGACACCATTGTGAATTCACCCCAAGTGTCTGATAAATAGGCAAGAGCGCGGTTAGCAGATGAATGACCGTCTTCACTGGAAATACCACGAGCGGCTAATTTATTAGCACCATTAACACGGAGCTGAACCTGTGGAGCAAACTGTGCCATTGACGAAACAGCACCAAAACCAGTGACGGCAGCACCATTTTCGAAAGTTGTTGGATCAGTTGGTTCTTGGATAAGAGCAACACGAACCAATCGCTTGTTAATAAAACCGTTAATGAGATAAGACTGTTCTTGTTTCTTGGATTTATCGGCAGCTGTATCAGCTAATCCAGTAATAGCTGGAACAATAACGGTATCGATTTCGAGAGGACGATAGACAACTCCCTGATAATTCTTCATCATTAAATCACGAGTTTCTCCCTCATTGACTTCATCAACAAGTAAAAGTCCAGTGGTAATAGTTGCGTATGGAGCAAGGTTATTAGTATTACATAGTTTTGCTAATGCGGCACTATCATTGTATTCAACAACAATGCGGAATTGTTTAAAAACACCAGTTGGAACAATCAAAGAGCGATCTAAAAACGAGAATACATCTTTTAATGACAACCAACCATCAGAACCAGTGCTATTATTTTCTTCTTCCTGTTCTCTCACCTTAATATCATCAGCATTGATTTGGTGCGAAGTACCATCAACTGTGAAGCGACCGCTGGTAACATAACCAGTAGCAGAGTGTTTTAATTTACGGTTCATAGAGATAGATTCATCATTGCGCTGTTTGGCGTTCTTAAAAGCAAGAACCTGTGGAGCAAGTTTAACCTGTTCTAAAAGCTGTGATCCATCGAAGAGAGAAATTTGGCGAATAGCTCCATAAGCTCCTAAAAGCTTATTGTATCGTGAAGCACCAGTTGAAGTAAATCCAACATTAGCAAGGCGCATGGTGGAAAGATAGACCTGACCCTCTGGAAGGCGGTATTCGGCTCTTAAATTAGATCTATCAAAAACACTATCAATAATTCTTGGGGTAATGTTGCTGTATGAACTCATTTTATATATATGGTGTATATAAAATAAAAATCCTAAAACTTACAATTCAATCATACTGTGGAAGTACATATAAATAATCATTGGAGTAGCCGAAGAAATATCACTCGACAACTGAACCGAAAATTTTTGGTTCGAGAGGTCGATTGGTTCGCCTCCAAAATTCAATCCGACACCGAAACCGTTGTTGTCTGCTAATTTAACTGGCGACATAGCATTGCGTCCAGTATCGGCAAAAGAGTCAATGTATCGACCAATTACCTCAACATTATTCTTAATGAGATAAGTAATCAAAGTATTGGTAGAATCGTTGAATAAAAACTGTGTTTGTTTTAAATTTGGAACAGCGTTTAATTCATTATTGTTATACTGTCCTTGATTCTCATTAGCCTGTGTTTGGAAAGATGCCGACATAGCGGTACAGACAGCTGGAACTTTTGTCTGCACATTGCTAAATGATGACTGAATACTCTGTTTAATGTTGAGTTTTGTGCGAAGCATAACCCTTTCGCTCATATCTGATGGTTCTGGGCTGGTGGTATAGACAAGTCGGAGATCACGGAGGCGATAATTGACATTTGCATCAACATCATTACCGTAGAGAGCAGCAAAGACACGAGCAAGGGTTACAGTGAGGCGAATATCACCTGACTTTTGGTAAGGAAGCATTCCACGACCGCTGTTAACACAAACAGATGGGCGAATGGAAAAATCAGGCAACAAAGTGGTTGTGTTAGTAGCACCTTCACCGCCTAAAACACCCTTCAAAGCCATATTAGTCATAGGGTCATAAGGGGCTTTTAATTCACAAACCTGCGAGGCGTTATTCATATCATCAACACCATTAGTACCAGCCATAACCATCTTAACATAGCGAGGATATGATGTAATGTTCTCAACAATCTGTCCGTTCATTTCGCAAGTCCAAGACTCACAGAACGAATGAGCGCCGACTAAACCGTCTAATTTAATATCCTTTTCATTGGCGTTGTCTGTGGCAGAAGAGAGAGGGTTTCCGTTATAAGTAACATCAACAACACCCTGTAATCTACAACTACCTAAATTAAGAGCGCGACCTTCATGGGAAAGGACAAAATCTATATTATCAAACTCCTCGAAAAAGTCCTTGTTATTTTCAGGAAGTACGGAAGCATAGTGTATAGTATTATCCATTGTTTATACTATACCCTATCAAAAAAAATTAACATTAAATCGCTTAATAACTGAATACTCTTGGAAGTTGCTTGAAGATGGAAAGCGCACGAACACCAGTACCTCCTGCCTCAATATTGACCTGTAAGAGTTTAGTTGAAGCAGTCTGGAAGAGTGGATTTCCAATGAAGTTAAGCTGTGTATTGGCTTTATCGTATGTAACAGGCCATGTAGCAGCGTTAGACACACCAGAACTCTGTAAGGTGTTAGATAATCCAGAACCCATAGCGTTAAGTGTCATTGCTGTACGGTCATAATAGAGTGGCGAGTTCTTATCAACATCACGGTCAGTTAAATCCTCATTATTCAAGCGGAGGCGGTATTTGGAGAAGTTAGCGTTATGCGATAAGAGTCCATCAGCACCTTCTGGTGTGAAGATAACAACAGCATTAGCCTCTGGCTCTACGGTGAATAAATTGGTATAATTGTTTAAAGAATTTCCATTGGTCTCTTCTGTGGAGTATGTGTTGTATTCAATCTGTCCTAAACCTTCTGGGTCTGATTTGCGTTTTAAAACAAGTTCGGCAGAGCTAAAAGAGAGAACGGCTGTGGCTGTGCTAAATTGAAGTATCTCAATATCAGTGTATGACTGACCTGCGGTAAGAGCAGCACCCCAATCTTGTTCGAAAGAAAGGGAAAGAGCGCCAGTTGTTCTGTTCCAGTCAATCGAGCTAATAACCGAAGGGACAGCGGCAATATTACCAGCACCACCAGCACCAGTAGCTGTGATCTGAACTTTCTGTCCTACATAGTATGGCGACTGTTGAAGACTGGTAAATTTAGTAACAGTAGCACCACCTTTCTCTCCAACAACAATTGTGTTATTACCAGCACCCTGTGTGGTGTTGTTGATAAAATTACGAAGACCAGCATCAGTAATAGTTGCTTGGTCGAAGTTAGCAGCTTCTAATTTGTCAATGTTAAGCTCTAAATGGAGATGAGTTTCACCAGCCTTGTCTGTATCATATTCAGGGGCGCGGCAAAATTCCCAGATGTCGCTTAATCTAACTTGGAGAGGAGCTGGTGCGACTTGGTCGGATTTAACAGCACCTAATTTGTTGAACTGACGGCTCATACCATAGACATGCGAACCGATTGGTGAGCGAAGCTGATTAACATTAAGATATGCCTCATCTATACTCTCCATACGAGTTTTGTCATAATAAGCCATGTTCTGGCGAAGCTGATCTACACGGCGAATGTTCTCAATTCTCCCTTTACTGGAACAGTCAATAGAAGCGTTCTTAACAACAGCGACATTATCAAAATGTGGCTTATCACCGTCAGTTGTGACCCACTGAATGTTGAAGTCATAGACACCCTGACCTCCTGCGGCATCAGCTTCGGTGACATCTAAATCATAGTTAAGCTGAATAAAAGAATCGCTTAAATCATATACTCCTGATTGTGGTACATGGAAGTCTACTAAATTTTGTTGAGCGGTAAAAGCACCTCCTTGCCTCGATTGGTATTTTACAAATAAATCCATTTTATATATGATAGAGATATAAAAAAATGGATTAAATAGATGAATATCTCATCAGACACCGAACTGTGCCGAAGGGATAAAATCAGGTGTTGGAGCTGCCTTTGCCTTTTTCTCTCCGAATATACCTCCTAAAAGTGTAGCTAAACCAACAGCACCTGCTATAACATCGGCAATAGGATTTAATCCACCCTCTGCTCCTGCTGCGGCATCTGCGGCAACACCTGCGGCACTCAATGCGGCTTCTGTACCAGCTTCTTCTGCGCCTTCGGCAGCAATATCGGCAGCTGTCTTACCAAAACCCTTTCCAATAGCTTTGGCGATTTGTTTTCCTCCTTGATCGGCAAGATCTTGACCTAATGCATCAGTTCCATCTTGCGCGGCAGCTTCTCCTGCGTCTTCACCTAATGCGTCAACATTTCTTCCCAAATCACCAGTTGGTTTTGCTGGTGGTTCAGGGAATTCTCCTTTTGTAGCAGCATCAATCGCAGCTCGTTGGTCGCCTTCATCTTCTAATTGTAATCTATCTAATCTGTCTTGACTTGCCTGAATATTAGCTCTTAATGTATCAGCATCAGGTGTTTCTAATTCATCAGCATTTGTTGGATCAGGTTGTGGACTATCTCCTTCACCTTGTGTTGGAGGTCTTGGCTGTTGTGTTCGCCCTGCTAAATCCAATCCTTTTTTTTCTTGTACTATTTCGTCTAAATCTCCAATAGCCCTCTCATTAACAGCTCTTTGTCTTAACTCACCTATTTTTTCGGTTACTGATTTACCTAATACCTTTTTTAATCCCTTTTGTACTAATCCCTCAACACCTTTGCCACCAACAAGCATACCGATAGGGTCAGTAATACCAGTTAATTCTTCATTGTAATCATCTGCTTCTCGATTAAGTTTTGCTTGGTCGGTCTGTTCTACGGTAACAGCATTTGTGTATCCTTCAAGGGCGCGTTGATAGTTTCCCTGATCGTAAGCTCCGAAAAGTTCATTCATTTTGTATTAGACTGATATTTTTTATATTGAGATAATGTAATAATGCCTCGACCAGTTAAATTTTACAAAATGAAGGACGGAAGCGAAAAGAACTATAAAAACAAGGGAGTTCTTTTTAATTTACCCATGAAGGTCGCACTTGTCGGTCGTTCTATGTTATCAGGTAAAACAACAGCAGTAGGTAATCTACTTTTAAGCGATGACCCAAGATTATACAGACACGAGTTCGATGGCTCGAATATTTATATTTTCTCTCCCTCCTTAAAAACTGATGCTAAACTCCGTATAATCCGAGAACAATTAGATATACCTGATTCTAATTGTTTCGAAGGGTATGATGAGAATGTTATGAATGAACTCTATGAGATGTTAAAAGAGGAATTCGAACAAAAAGTCAGGGATAAGGAAAAACCAGAACATAAATTATTTTATTTCGATGATATGTCAGCATCAGGTGATTTAAAACAAGTTAAGAATGGAGCTATTGCTAAAATAGCATCAAATGGAAGACATTGCCTAATTAATGTAATTGTTACAGCCCAAAAATATAGTGATTTACCAACCTCATTGAGAGAAAATTTATCAGGAGCTATGCTTTTTTCAGGAACAGATAAACAATATGACCTCATGGCTGACGACCATTGTTATTTGGACGACCGTAAAAAATTTAAACGAATGTACCGTGATGTAACTGATCCAGCCAATTCATTTCTCGTTGTAAATTATTCTAATCCACCTTCACAGAGATATTTGGATTCAGAATTTATACCAATAGACACAGATAAGTATTAAAAAAACGCGTCCTTATTCTTTTTCCTTTTACTTGCTTGGAATACTTTTCTCTCTGGTTGAGGATTTACAATAGGTTTTGGTTGAGGAATTGGCGCTGGTTTTGCTTGTTCTATCTTATAATTTGTTTCGTGTTTTGGTACTTCCTCTTTTACAGGTTCTGGTTTTGGTTCAGGTTTTGGCTCTTCTTTTTTTGGCTTGGTATTTGTTTTATCTATCACTCCTTGAAGTACATCAGTAAGTATTTTAATTTGTGATTTTAATTCCTTGATTTCATCAGCATTACCGCCTTCCGATTTCAGCGTTTTTATTTCTTCCTTGATTTCTTCTATTTTTTCTTTTTCAGGTGCGTCACCTAATAAATGTTTTGCGAGTTTCTCATCTCTTTGCTTCTCCTTTTCTTGTTTGTCTATTTTATTTGATAATGCTCTTTTTTGTCTATTTCTCAATGCGGTTTCTCTACCTTTTTTTAAGTTCTCGCGCAGACGTTCAAGCTCTTGTTCTGTTAATGCTCTACGTTTCTTTTTTGGTTTTGGAGTGGGAGGAGGGGCAACATTATCGACTTCTTCTTTATCGCTCATACATATTGATTACAAATTTAATTATTCCTAAATTTGTAATTATTCAGTAATAGACAACTCAACCTCCTCCAATCCCTCATATTGGTCGATCGGCTTGGCGACCTTTTTATTCTTTTTTTCCTTTTTTTCCTTTGCCTCTTTCAATGCTTCTCTCGCCTGTCTTTTTATTTCATAACGTTCCTTCGCATACTGCTTGGCTCGTTCCTTGTTCTGTTCATAATAATCTGCCTGATAATCTCGGCGACGCTTGATTCGTTCAGTCGCTATGGCTTCTTCTTGTTCACTTAAATCCCCCTCCCTTTTTATCCATTTGCGATAATGGCGCTTCACCGCTTCGCTTCTCGACGCTTTCATTCTTTCCAACTCGTCCAATTTCTCCTGAATCTCCCTAAATGCTTCCATTTCTCTATAATCTATATATACACAATAATATTCTTTATTTAAACTTATTCTATAAATCTACTGAATTCTTGATAGTAGGGGTGGGAGATGTTGGAATGTCACCCATGCTACATTTTGATTGACAACAACAAGACATCTTACACTTAAATTTAGTCATCGCATCAGCTATTATTTTCGCTACGCTCTTCATTGTTAAATATCTTTTGATAAAAAAAATTGAAAGAGAATACTTAAATAAATATTGCCTTAATATTATATAATGGAAGAGCAAGTGAGAGAGATTCGCTTACAGTTTGGAGATATAGTTCAACAGACTAAATTAGTTTGGGACGAAAAATTTATTCGTGGATTACACGCTTGTGATGTCGATAGAGAACAGTTCAGGTCAATCCATTCAATGGATTTATCTATTGGAGGCACAGCGTTACGAGTATGGTTGAGAGAAAATAGATGGAGATTTAATTGGTTAGATGGATCAACCAAGATAGTGAATCCTGACTATCTTGGTTTTGGATTAGCTTATTTATCAGATTTTGAGAAATACAATAGTTGGGAAGAATTCAGCGATAGTTTCTCTGGTCCAGTAGCGAGGGGATTGATATATCCCATGACTGGTGGTCAGGGTGGTTGTAATTGTTTCTGTAAAAAGCATATTCATATGTTGTTCAGATTCAGAAATCCTGATACGGATTTAAATGCATTAACAGGACGAGATTGTATTAAAACAGCATTTTTCACAACAAAGGAAGAGGAGAAGGCATTGGATTTCACATATATGACGTTGTGTCCTGATTGTCGATTGAAGACGGTTAAATTTCATTCGAATAAAAGGTTTTCATCTCAATGTACGAACTGTTCCGAAACAATGAAAAGGTGCGAGAAATGTGATAGGTATTTATTAACAAAAGCCAGTACTTATAGGTACTGCCGTTGCTGCGTTGGGTTAAGCGAACATTATGGAAAGCACACTGCTTTGATTTGATTCTTACGAACAATTATAAAATTTTTTGTAAGAATGCATGTAGAGTAACTGGGTCGTGAAGATGGGTCTTTTTGGACCGTCCCCTACTTTCTATATATATTATTATTATTATTATTTTTTTTATTATTAAACAAGAAAACAGATAGACCCACCGACCCAAGCGACCCATAGTAAGGACCAGTAAGCAATTCAAAAAAAGTATAAGTAATTCTTCACACCATATTGTTACTGTAAATTCAGAGAGACCCAGACATTAATCAGACAATTCTTGGAGTTCATCGACCCACGATTCATATTGTTCCCAATCAAACTTATAAAAGACAACTTTGTTATCACTTCCATCACCTTTTCGCTTTCGTACGCTCTCAAAACCATTAACCATTTTTTTAGCCATCATTCCAAACTTCTTGCTTGGAACAGCTTTATCTCTCTTACCCACACCAAACAGATAAGATGTGTATCTATCATAAATGTCTGTGAATAAGATATACTCCTCTTTCTGATATTCATCATTCGAAAACATATCAATGAAGAAGTCTTGAATGTTATGAGTACTCATCGCCTTACTCTGCTTATAAACACTCGTAATAGGTCTATCTTGTGATGGATTGAAATCAGTCAAATCCATAGTCTTCAATCGTTCAAAGAATTTTCTCATCACAGAAGTGTTATTTAAATCCTTATAAATAGGTTTCCAAAATGAATTGTCATTAGCATGAGAGCCATCAGCCTCAAAAATTACAAATCTTCTATCGTGAAATTCAACTTTCCACGCATCAATGTTGTTAGTTGTTGACATACATTCAGCAATATTTGCGACATTTTCAGCCATAACTCCCTTGATTTCCTTGAAGAATCGCTTATCTGTAATAAATGACTTCATTGGATTGGCTTTTCCGTGAGTATCAGACAAATTTGCTTCATTCAAAACTACAAGTAATTTCTCACCAGCATTAGAGAATTTACCAACTACATCATCAATCGTGCTGGTACTCATCATATAATCTCCTTCCTTATCCATCAAGAAAGCTCTCATAATCTCTTCACAAATAGTTGTTTTTCCAGTTCCTTGATGTTGTGAATAAAACACAGGCATCACCCCTGTTTTTTTTCCAGCAAATTGAACTTTATGTGCATACCATTTCAACATATATTCAGCATTCACTTGATTTCCACAAGCAGTTTCAAACAACTTTAATATATTATCATCGCTCACACTATCATCAAGAGGTATTTGTTCGATTGGATAACCCTCCCATAAATTCATAATATTTGGCTGACAATACAATGGTGGGGGAATAACCTCAACCGATCTCACCGACTTTCTATTAGCTTGTAAAAGCCACCATTCAAAGAATAACCCATGCTTGATTTCTTCCTCACCAGTCTTTTTATTCAATTGAAAATACTGATAATAACAATTCGCAAAGCGTGTTCTCGCACAGTTAGCAGGGTGAAAATAAATTTTTCCACTGTTCTTTTCCACAATCTTATTAGCGCCTTCTACATAGGCAAAGTACTTCTCAAAATAGAGTTGTTGTTCGTGTAATTGTTCTTTTGTTGTAACTTCACCCTCGTCACCAAGACCGAAAGCATTGATGAGCGATGACCGAAAATAGTCTGGTGGTTCAGGTAATAGTTGCTGTTCGTTCAAATCCAGAGGCTCACTGAATGGCTTTTTAATAAATTTACAATGAAATTCAGGACAACCGATAGAATCCAAAATATCATCATTCAATCGGTCATCTCTTGCTAGTTGAAATCCATCATAAATATATGAACGCACATCAAATCCCTTATCTTGTAATTTTCGAATCGCATTCATAACAATCTCGTATTCTTTGTCTTGGAGTAGGTAAGATAAGACTTTCTTATGATTAATTTCTATATCCTCTTCTTTAATCTTATTGTTGGATTTTTTTATGATTTTCTTTTTGTATGCTTTCAATGCTAATGGTTTCTTTGGGTGATTATCAACAACCATCTTGGCGATCGCAACACTTTCCATTTCATACATTTTAAACCAACGCGTTGATTTATATTCATCTTTCTTCAATTCATATTTATCAGCCCACATCTTGATATTACTTCCAAACGACACCATAACAATAAGACATTTAATCATACTTTTTTTGGTTATGTTGTCTTGTTTATCTCTATTCCATCTATCAATAGCATCAGGACAAATATAAAACTCATTAATAATCTTATCTCTGTCTTCGATGAGTTCCGATAGCGACATATAGTCATCTTCGTCCAATTTACCTTTTTCTTTCAGTTGTTGACAATAACCAAGCAAAATACAAGGTTGACAATTAATTATATCAATGTCATCTTCTCTATCTCCGTACAGAGTTGAACGCACCTTATTCCATTGGTAAATAGCAGACATTCGATAACCAACTGGATAAGCACGACCAAATCCATTTCCATCTTCATCACAGATTCGTTGTCGATATTTAATAGTAATACCG
>Ga0070750_10002439_pt1 | contig 10291 bp, 9 predicted proteins | sample VirMetDEL_Nov_24_FD_77013 | JGI IMG/M metagenome (GOLD analysis project Ga0070750, IMG submission 77013) | Aqueous microbial communities from the Delaware River and Bay under freshwater to marine salinity gradient to study organic matter... | ecosystem: Environmental > Aquatic > Marine > Coastal... | reverse complement strand
CTTGTCTAGCTTGGTCGCTATCATCTATTCTAACCATCTTACTATCTTTTTAGAAAAAAGATTACAAAAACGAACTATGCTTTTTAGAAAAAAGATTACGCTTGACCTAAAGGCTCTGCATTTACAAAAACTAACAAACGAGGCGAAGCAAAAAAAGGGGGCTAGGGGGATTTACGCTTGACCTAAAGGCTCGAAAAAGGGGGCTAGGGGGATTTACGCTTGACCTAAAGGCTCGTCCTTTACCCCCCTTCTATATCTCTTACGCAACTACTACCCACACAATTAATTTCCCTACATTTACTTTTTTGTATTTGTGCCATTATACCCGTAATAAAGGCTGTTGAACTTAATATTATAGAACTAAGGAAAATACCCCAAGTTGTTAATGATTCCTTAGGCTCATATACGAATACGTTAGCGGGTATAGCGTTTTCATATGAGAAGTTCATTTTTATTTTCTAAATGTTTATTAAATGTTAAAATCAAACGTATTAGGGTATAATAATTCAAGCGGGATTCTATATAACGAGATGAACGGAATGAGGCAATACAAAGGTAAGGAAAGGCTATATCCTAGAGATAGTAATGTTTACCCTATGTATGAGAATACTAGAAATGTAGAAACATTATTAAAAACTATGAATGATGGAAAATCTTTTTTTAATAAAGGCGGTCTATCAAAAATACCAGATATACCTAATAGAAATTTAGAGGACGGAGGGTTTAAAAATAAAGGTGATGTAATTGAACAAGACGACCAACCTAAACGCATTAAAATAAGTAAGGAAGCTAAAAGATTAGCCAGTCAAGCCGTAAGTAAACTCCCAATAACTCCGGAACAACGAACAACCGAAGAAATGAAAACACTTAATAAATTTAATTCTTTCTTATCAAAACTTAATCGTAAAAACATGCCGAAGCAAGGAGAAACCGCGCCTAATGGACGAGCTCCTAATAACTGGTTTAGGGGTGCTATTGATGTACCTCCGCCTGATTATTTATAGGGGGATATACGCTTGACCTAAAGGCTCGGCATTTACCCCCCTTTGCCCCCTTTTTTTGTTTACGCTTGTCCTAAAGGCTCGGCATTTACACTTGCCTAGGGATAAATTTTACTCAAATTATTTTCACACTCTTTAGTAAATGGCTATTCTACATTATCGTATAACCGAAGCGGAACAATCTATTAACATACCTAACACAATTCACGCACAATCTTTTATTTTTCGCCGTGCTGTTACTCGCATGGTTCCTTTAGCAACAAATACTCCATCTACAAATTGTAAGGGTGGCTTAGTAATATCGCCTAGTCATTTTAGTGGATTTGAGATAAGCTCCGGAACAAGTATAGACGGCACCACAGGAAAACCTATAAATAATAATCTTGGAGCTAATGACCTTCTTATAGGACTTGATGAGTATAAGGCTATTAATAATACTTATTTTGATATGGAATTTGAAAGCGAAGACGTAAATCAAGGATTTACTGTAAAAGTTACTAATTTTGATAAAGAAAAAGTAATTTTTGGAACTGGAGCTGGTGAGATCACTAGTATAGATTTATATTTTCAATTTGCTAGTTTGTATGATTATAAGACTTATTGAGGGGGTAAATTTTTTTTCTAAAAAGATAGTAAGATGCCGATGATAACTAATAAAAATATGACACAAAATATTCGCAGACAATCCGTAGGAGGATTCAGGAACCCACCAGCAGGTGATAAAGTAGAAACCCTAAAATTACCTAAAGCAGTACAACAACGGCTTAAGAATTCAGTAATCACCCCCGAAATGTACGAAGAAATGTTGTATTTTGCTAAGTATCAACCAGCAGGAAAACGTAAATTAAATGATATTAATCTATCTAGAATGGTTATAGGTGAAGACATAGCCCCCTTAACTGATACACAAGGATTAAGAAAGGGTGGCATGGTTAGTGAAGGAAATATAGACAGGAAACCTTTAAAAAACAAACCTATTAAATTAAACATTAAAAATAATAATAGAATTGAAGGAAATCCTGATTATCCTAGTTTTAAAAATAATTTTAGACTTAAATAGGGGGGAAATTTCCCCCCTTTGCCCCCTTTTTTGTGTTGCCTCTGTTTTTGTTATCTTTTTGTAATACTTTTTTCTAAAAAGTATATATAATGAGTACAAAAGGAGCCGTAAAGAAAATGAGAAACGCTTTTAAATCTACATTTAAATTAAGTGAAGGAGGCGCAGGTAATCAATTTAATAGGGACTTTTTAAAGGAAAAATCCAAAACTAAAGAGGGACTAGCTGAGATTAGGGGATTATATGATTCTTTTCAAGCTTCATTCCCAGCGTTAGCAACGCAAAAAGGAAGCCTTGCCGATATGTTGGATTTTAAAGTAGGTGCACAAAAAAGACTAGTAGAAGCATTGCAGAATTTACATAGCGATTTTAATAATAATAAAAAAATTCAGGAATTCCTTTTAAGTGTTGGAATGACTAAACCCTCTATAATTCAAAACTACGCAGACGTTGCTAAAGAAGTTTACGCCAGTGATGCCGTACAAAAAGAAATGATGAAAGGAGTAGAACGGACTAAAGTAAAACTGGCTGACGAGGTACAAGAAGAAGGAGAACCTACTAAACCCAGTAAAAAAGAAGTTAAATCTATACTGGATTCTATAGTTGATACAGCACTAGCGAACGCCGTAAGTTCAATAGAAAAATCACAAAAAGAAAAACTAACCAAAGACCAAAAGGAAGTTATTAGGGAACAACTACAAGCCGAAGTAAAAGGAAAAATTAAAAAAAGCTCAGTCAAAGCAAAACCTAAGGAAAAACAAGAAGAAGAGGAAAAAGAAGAACAACGACCAGACGCCGATCCTATGACCACCGAACCGATGACCGCAGAAGACATAGAAAATGAAAGGAAAGCCCAAGCAGATGCTAGAGCCTCTAGACCTACATCAGGAATGACTGACGAACAAGAAGCCGAACTTTTTGATTTACCACAACCAACGACCGATAGGCTCTCTATACAACAACCTAGCGTAAATGTTAAGATGGATATGAAAAAACCGGATATGAGAAGCGAAATTGATGACCTACAACCACTACCCAGCAAAACCGATTTTATACCACCTATGAGATTAGGCACGAGGGGCAAGGATATTAAGGAATTACTAGACGACATATCCTATTTTATGAAAAACTTTAAAGGACAATTGAAGAGAGAATCAGAAATATTTAAGGAAGTTGACAAGACAAACATTGAACAACTAAGGAAATTACATAATAGAATAGTAGGAAAACTAGCACCGGAACAGAAAAAGGAAGGAGAAAAAAAGGTAGGTATTATAGTTAACGCCGATGAATACATTAGGGAACAAATGAAAAAGATTCTACAAGAACAAACCTTTAGCAGTTTAAGACCTCAAGACGTTGTAATAGATGTAGGTAGCCGAAGCGCCGAAGGTAGAAATACTAAGGACTTTGGAGATTTTGCAGTTAAACGAACCATAGACGGAGGGTTAGCCTCTACACGTGAAGCAGTGTTTAGATACATGCCTAGCGAGAATGAGGAGCAAGTAGGAGAAGAAGGAAAAACAGAAAAACAAAGGAGAAAACCAAATAGGATAGAATTACCTAAACCAAGACTAAACAACCAAAGGACAACTGCCATAAGAATGAACGTACAGAACCCTTTTAGAGTTCCGCAGAAAACTATGAAATTAAAGTACCTTTATTAAAGAAACCTAAGGTTTCCTTTGACCTTCCTCTGTTTTTGTGTTGCCCCCTTTTGCCCCCTTTTTGTAATACTTTTTTCTAAAAAGTATATATATAATGAGTTTATCTCGCGAAATGAATATAGGTTCATCTACCTTAATTTTAGGACAAGGAAACGAAGACATTAATATTAAAGGTCGCGAGGGACAAAATGTAAGAATTAATGGTGTTGTTCCTGGGGCTGGTGGTGGTGGTGGTGGACCTTATGATGGGCCTGGGGATATAACGCTTACACCTGGTAATTTGACAGCCGTAGGCGATGGTATATCAAACGGAAAAATAGAAGGACAGACAATTAAATCTATAGATAATATTGTTATTAGTAGCGGAAATCTTGAAGTAACTACTGGGGGTGTAGAGATAAAAGGAAATGGTAATTTAACATTAGAAGGAAATGGTGAAGTTAAAACAGAAGGGGGAGGTAATATAACAGCAGGATTAGCTGGTGACATTCAAACAACGACAGGGGATATAGTTAGCGGTAATGACATTTATTTTGAAGGTCAAGATATTTATCATAGAACTAATAATCCAGTAGCTAATTTAAGTTATAAGGATTATAAACAACTAGCAGGTAAAAACGATAATAATGTTTTCACTGGTTCAAATCAATTTAATAGTAATACTACCGAGTTTGCTGCAAAGGTAAGTGTAGGAACTAGAGATGGTGGGGGGTTATTCACTCAAAATTTAGCATTAAATACAAGTGGAAATATAGAAAGTAAAACGATTAATAATGCTACTCAAATCCAATGTGGCAATATTAATTGCGGTAATGGTGGAGATAATGAGGTTAGGGCTAGAAAATTTATAACAAGAACAAATGAAAATAATTTACCAGTTGGTTGGACATTAGAACAAGGACTACCCAATTCACCAGCCGAACAAGTAGATAGAGTATTGCAAATAAAAGCAGGAGAAGCATCGGGATATATTACTATTACACCAACGGATTTCACAGGAACAGACCCAGCCATTATTTTAGATCCTAATACAACCGCTAATGGTGGTAAAATATATGCAGCCAGTTTTACTTTTGGTAGCACAGCGGATAGATTTGATTTAATCCAAGATTTAACAGGCCCCCTTAATCATACACTACAAATTTCGGCTCCTACGGCAAGTAGCAAAGTGGAATTTAGTGATAATAATACTAATGTTATATTAGGTGTTAATAAAACAGATATTAATTTAGGAAATACTATTCCTATTAAGTTTGGATTATATTCATTTTTACCAGTTCAATATACTTTAACTAACGCATCTTTTCCTATTGAGCAGACGGAACAGGCTTTTACTAAAATTTTTACTAATTCTAGTAGTTTTACTAATGTTAATACTGGTGCTACTGGTCAATCATTAGTAGAAGGATTTTATAAATTATCCGTAACACAAACAGGAGCATCTACTCCTAGCGGTACTTATGAAAAAATAGGGGTGTTATGTGATTATGTTTATAGAATACCAAGTGATGCCTCACCTGACAATCAATTACCTAACCCTTTAAGTTTTAGTTATGGTAAATATGATACTACTGGACCACCTGAAATAGAAATTCGTAGAAATGCTACAGGAGGACAAGATGTACATATGACATTTCCTACTCTTGCTGGAAGTAGTGGAGAAAGTATGCCTATTGTAGTAAAATTAACAAAATTAGATTTTTAATTAAGGTTTTTTTCTGTAAATTTTTTTTCTAAGGACGTATTATAAAAACATGTCCAATATTATCTTATCTAGTAATGAAAACTCCGCACTTTTACAGACTCTTAACCAAAGCGAGTCTAAGGTTATTCCCTCTATCTATTCTACTAAGGAAGTATACGCCCCTAGTGCTACATCTTGGTATACTATTACCGCTAAAACTGGTTCTGTAGCAGACGGCCAAAGCGAGTCTTGGGACTTGCCTAAATATGGTATTCTTCAACAAATCGTATTCTCATATGATAAAACTGTTAATTTTACAGCAGATGGAGCGGTTTCTGCAGCTATCCCTAGTGGTGATTTTTTTAACCTTGTTGATCGTGTAGAATTCCTTTCTAGTTCTCGCATCCTCTGTACTCTTTACTCTGAGGATATACTATCACAACTTAAGGATTTATCTACCGATGAATATTCTACCGTATCTAATTTCTTAGGTGCTTCTGCTAGTTCAGCCGTGGGTGCTGGTGCTAAATCTCTTAATTTTAAAGGAACTATCCCACTCGTATTTCCCTTCTTCCAAAGTAAAAACACGTGCCCCAATCTTTCCTTTAGTGAGCCCTGTCAACTTAGAGTAGTTTATAGAAATGTATCAGGCATTAACAAAGTCGTCGCTGGTACTATTACTAACTTAACATCGGTAACAACTACTAAAGTAATGCTTCGTTATAAAATGTATAGCGAAGCCGATAATGCTCAGCTCCTAGCCTCCAATTATGATAGTGAGCAACTCAATATGCTAACCGCACGTAATTACAGAGAAAACCCTGTATCTTTTACGGCTGGAGGAGCTGCAGTCACAGACCATAAATTTACTATGGAACTTAAAAACGTTGATGTAGCACAAAACTTTTATTTTTTGATAAGAGGTCCCTCGGGAGATGGTGAAGGTGCTAGTCAAAACGCACTCAAGAAAATCAAACGGGTAAGGCTAACTGCCTCAGGACAAGAACTTTGCGATCTTAGTGAAGACCAATTGCTTTATATGAAGGTATCGGAAAGCGGTTGGCCTGTTAACTCTTCTTATCTTGCTAGTCAAATGGCCGATCCGGTATCTGCTAATAACGTTGCTAAAATTCAAACTGGCCTATGGACTTGGGATAAAGACGTATGGACTAACGGCTGGTCTATGCGTGAAATGAATAACATCGTGGCCGAAGTATATTGCGATGTTGATGCTAATAAGAAATATACTTGCTACTGCCAAGAACTAACTAGTTGTATCCTTTCACAATCTGCAAATACTGGACGCAACGCCATTAGTTTGTCAAACTAATCTGTTACCGGTACCCAGCTTTCCGTCGTGGATTAATTCCCTTATTTTAATAATTTTAAATGTCAATTCGTTATTATGAAACCCATTAATTATTTTATAAATTCCTTGTCTATTGTATATTCCTAATTCGTTTCCACAATCATAAAGGATATGTTCCATTGATTTAAACTTTCTATCTATAGGATTTCCTAGACGATCAACACCAGTAATATGATATTTTAAATAAAATTTTGTTGCTACCATTCTTCTTAGTTTTAAGTCATTACTTTTTAAATAATTAAAAGTTAAAAAGCACTTAAGGAGTAATTACATTTTATAGATATACAAAAAATGAATCTTTTTAATGTTGATAATAATAATATGGATTTTAAAGGAAATCCAATTTATGGAGGCAAACTTTCTAAAAAATATCTTAAGTTTATTAAGAATAACCCAGACGCACCTATTCCTAGTAAGCTACTAAATAAGACTTCACTAAAGAAAGGTGTATTTAAATTATTGAAGAGATATAGCAATAAGGGCTTTTCTATTATTAATAATAAACTTGTTAAATCTATTGTAGGTGATATTAATGAATTATATGATAGTGATAAATATGATTTGGGAATGTATTTTCCTAATGGTAAACCGGATTTTATAGAAGAAGAAGACCCTAAAGGAATTTATATTAATACTAATGAGTTTTTATATAATAAACTAGTAGAATATAAATTTAAAGATGGTGAGTTTGTAAGACTAATTTTAACTGGAGATGTAAAAGATAAAACATATGTAGTATATGATAAAGTTAGCGAAACATCAATTACAAAAAATATGAATGATTTATTTAAAAATAATGAGGGTGTAAATTTAGATAAAAATATTATTATCAACTTAACATTTTACGTACCTACTCCAAGTGAGAAAGATAAATTTAATAATTATCGTTATATGTGGCTTAATAGTACATATCAAAATATAATAGCCTTTTTACTACAAGAAGGGATTAATTGTAGGTTTGTAGTAACTAAACAAACTATCATAAGCGAGGAATCCATTAATCAAAAATACGCAGAAGGTACTGAACACTGCCTTTTAAATCCTATTCTACTATGGGCTAAGGAGATGCTTAATGATCCTAAAGGAAAGAAAAAAGATAAGTACATTACTATTATTAATAAGATTGAAGGTAAAGAACTTAAGACAGGTGAGAAAAAGATTGGATATTATGAAAAATATAAAAAAGGTATTCCCGAAAATGAAATACAAGAACTATGCGACGATCTTAGGCTTAAGATCACATTAGAATACCCATTAAGAAAAGATGGACATAATAAAGAATTCATCTCAAATAGAAAACCCCTTAAGACTTTTTCTTATGTCAATACTAGATATAACCACGTAGAACAACTAACGACAACTAATTATAAAGATATGGTTGACGACCAAATGAACCAAGACGAATTAAACATTAAATTTAATGAGTTACAATATAACGAAGAATATTTTATTTTTGGTAGGTCTAGATATGGTATTAGTTGGATTCAAACACACGATAAGATATATAAATTAGATAGCCCTTATGAAAGAGCATCTAAGAGATTTATGGATGAATATAATTTTTCTAATTATGCTATTGATGCTAGAAAGAGTCCTGATTTATCTAAATTTGTGGATAATGCGACACACTTTAACGGCACTATAGATTTTACAGAAGTAGATAAGAATATTTACAATCAAGACCTAGGACACATTGATATTATTAAGGCATATAGTCAATTTAAAAAATGCAAATATTATAATGGTTTTTGTGGATCTATTACAGACTTAAGAGAGGTTGACAATTTTGACCAAGTAGGACTTTATTATATTAATGGACTTGATTTCACTAAAGCTAATTCTAAGTTTGTTTTTTATAATAATAAAATGAATTGGTTTGTCAATAAGAACATTTACACAGATGCGGAACTAAGATTTTTAACAGATATGAAAGTTAAATTTAATGTTAAATATGGTGCTTATGGTATTAAAACGGATTTTGAATTTAATAAAGAAATGTTAACAGGTAAAGAACAAATAGGTCTATGTACCAAGCCTAAAAGATGGAATGCTAATACAAAAGAATATGAGGGCGGGGATGTAGTAGAAATGAAGATATCCTTTTATGCTAAATTTATCGGTAAATGTGCGATGATAAATTATGATAAAAAGATTTCTATGTTCGGCGAAAAGGATTATTTTAAAAAAATGAAAGATGATTCTAATAGGATCTATTACGATGATATGTATAAAGAGGCTACGATTATGTATCCACGAAAAAGGGTTATCCATTATAAACATATATCCGCTCAAGTTGTAGCCTATCAAAGACTTAACCTAATAGAGCAATTGATGAAAATGAACGAAGATAAAATTATTCGTGTTTGTGTAGACGGCATATATTATAAAAATCATGATTTTATTAAAGATGATATTTTTCAAGATAAATCACACGAGATGACCTTTATTAATAGTCCTAGCGAAAATTACTTATCTAATATATTCAATAAGACTTGTTCTATTAGTGGTGTTAAATTTGGTAGAAAAAGAGATTTTATTAAAAATCTATGTGTAATCGGTGGGGGTGGTAATGGTAAAAGTACACGTGAGTTTATGGACTACGGGCATTCTAACGTATTATATTTAGCGCCTTCGTGGAAATTATCCGCTAAAGTATTAGATGAGCTTTCTAATAATAAAGTAGTTAATTTAAACGACAATATTGACGTTAATGTTTATCATAGATATTTATATATGGATTTTGAATATGGATTACAAAAAAGATATAATGTTATTCTATGCGACGAAGCTAGCCAATTAACAGAACAACAAAAAAGAATATTGTTAAATGTACCGAATAAGAAAAATATATTTTTAGGTGATGTAGGATTTCAACTAGAACCTGTTATAGATTATAAAGAACTTAGAAAGGTTCACGCAAAGAAAAAAATTCAAATTAGTTTTTTTGATTGGATTAAAAAACAAGGTCATTATGAAATGAATTTAAAGGGATTTGATAAAGTTGAAGAACTTACAACAGATTATAGGGCGTCCTGTGATAAGTTAAAAGATATGAAAAAGACATTAAGAGAATATATTATTAAAGAGAGATATTCAAAAGATAAAAATAAAATCACAAAAGAGGCTTTAGATTATGTTAAATCTATTATTCCTAAAGGTGACATAAATAATATGTATAGACGTACGGATATGATCCTTTCCTCTACTCATACAAATATTATGAAATATAATAAAATGTTTAGTCATCTTGAAAAATACTTAGTAAAACAAAATACTAGAACTTTTAAAAACGGACAGATAGTTTTTGAAAAACCAAAAGGGGTTAAAGTTATGAAATATAAAGGACAAGATACTGATGTTAATCACTCCTATACGATTCACGCAATTCAAGGCGAAACACTAGGGAAAGATGATAAATTATTTATTGATTTTGATAATATGTTTTCAGGCGTTAGAATGATATATACGGCGATTAGTAGGGCGCGGAGATTAGAGCAGATTTTTTTAATTTAG
>Ga0070750_10002436_pt1 | contig 10296 bp, 10 predicted proteins | sample VirMetDEL_Nov_24_FD_77013 | JGI IMG/M metagenome (GOLD analysis project Ga0070750, IMG submission 77013) | Aqueous microbial communities from the Delaware River and Bay under freshwater to marine salinity gradient to study organic matter... | ecosystem: Environmental > Aquatic > Marine >... | reverse complement strand
TCAGAGGCAAATGCGAGGCCAGGGGCCGACACAGTGCCGTCCTCCATCAGCATCGTGCCGTCAAGCTCGAAGATGGTGATCCATGCCGAGTTAGCCGAGTTCCTCAGCTTCAACTGGCCGGTCGTGGTATCGGCCCACCATTGGTATGCGTAGGTGGTCCCAGGAGAGGTTGCGCCTGAGCTATTTGTAATTAACGCCGCCAAGGCGTTATTTAAATCTGCACGGACCGCAGCTCCGCTGGCATTCGAGATAACACCGTCATGCTGGGCCATAGTTAGGAACGCTCAGAGCCGTAGCCGACCGCTTGGTACTGGAAGTTCCGATCAATCACGGCATTACTGCTGTTCTTGAACTTCACTGTGAACCCAGTCCTAGAGATCGAAGTCACTTCATAGTAATCGCCTGATGCAAGGTTGAAAGCCGTGATGCCAATGCTCGGCGGCGTGTTGTAGAAGACGCCATCCTGAAAAAACGCATTGGTGAACGTCACCGCCTTGCCGCCAGACGCCGTACCAGATGCGATCACAGAGCTGGTTTCTGTTCTTAGCGGCATCTTGGCCGTGAAGCCCAGCTCATCCAGCAACGGCGTTTGGTCAACGTGATCGCTGCTCAGCTCGCACTTGAACTGGAAAAGGCGACCTTGGAAGTGCCCGTTCCGCAGCGGCACCCAGTCACCGAACACCAAGTTGCTTTCTAGCTCTTGGTTGTCATCGTTCTCTAGCAGCAGCCTGTCGCCGTCTTCCGTCAGCTCGTCTTCTGCCGTGATGCCGGTGGTTGCGGCTCGTAGGTAGACCTCAGCGTTTACGTCGTCAGCCTCTAAACCGTCGAAGTCGGTCCAGGTGTCGATTAGTGCCGTGCGCTCATCGATGTCATCAGCCGGATAGGTGCCACGCATCACCAGATGTCGGCTGAATTCGATGTCGAACTGTGCGCCTAGATCCAGCGTGTTAGCGAAGAAATACTCCCCGCTGCTCTTGCGAGTGCCTAGGAAGTCGAAGCTGCTCAGAGCGTCGATGTCGAGAATGTCGTCGATGGTTTCGTCTCCATCGATGACCAGTGCGCCGTACTCCTCTGAGTAGAACGTGTCGTTTTTCTGCCCTTGGAACTCAGGCGTGTCGCTGTCCTCGCGATCCTCAAGGATTAGCAATCGCGGCACTGAATCTGTCAGCGTGTGGATGACTGAACGAACGGCTGAGCTTTTTTTGTTCTGATCGTCGATAAACCGGACAAGGTATTCACCCGACAGTTCCGGCAGGATTGCGTAAAACGTGTTGGCCTTGACGACGGTCAGAAGCGAACTGTTCGGCCAAGTGCCAGAGCCGTCAGTCTTCGAGCTGTGGCGGATCTCAGCGTTCAGCCTGTCGCTGGTTGCGCCCAGACCCTCTTTCGGCACAGCCCAAGTAATCATCACCTGGTTGGAGCGGTGCGGCTCTAGCTGTACGTCCTGCGGATCAGGAGGCAGCTCAATAATTGGCGTTGTGATTTGACCGCCAGATGTTTGGTCTTCTTTTGGAACAACGAACGATCCTGTTACCCAAGCGGAGTGCTTGAACGTTCCGTCTCGGCCAATAGATCGAAGCTGGAATGTAACTGTTGTCCCCGGCTTAACGCCTTCTACCTTCAGCTCATTAGTTGTCTGCCTGACTGTTGTGAAGTTGCCATCACCAACCTTGTAGCGGATTTCATAGCCGTTGATGTTGCCGTCATCGTCACGCTTAAAGCCGAAAAACACGTCGTTGACGACGTTGTTGTTTCTGCGGACCTCTTTGGTCTCAAAAGTAAGACCGCTTGGGGCTGTCGGGATCTTGTCGAAGGTGGTGACCGACTGGTACTCCAAGGCATCAGCGTTGTCAGCCGTTGCATAGATGCTGTCGTTGTGCTGGACGCCGACGATCGCAAACGTGCCATCACCGCCATCAGCAACCGAGATGCAGCGGAACTTCTGATGAGCAACAGTTGACGACTGGATCGACCAAATCGACTGCGCCAGCGGTGCTGCGCTAAACGCAGACGAGACCGTGATCACCGCGCCATCGATGCTGCTGATCGTCTTGGTTTCAATCGTGCCGTCGGGCAGTGTTGCCGTGAGCGTGTGACCTGAACCAGCGGGCACAGTCACCGTGATGTCTGCAGTAACCGTCGTTGTTGTTGCTGCGCTGCAACGGCCCGCGATGCGTGCTCCTTGCCGCATCTCGTCGGCAACAGCAAACACCTGACCAGGAAAAACGATCGCACCTTGTAGACCAGTTGAGAACGTGACGGTTTCGCCGTCTAGCTCCTCTGATGCCATCATCCAGCGGCCTAGGCGATACGCCTGATTGCGCGACCTGCAGCCAAACGCGACGACCTCGCGGACTTGGTAGCCGTACTTCGTGATTAGCGCGGCGTCTTCGACAACAACAAAGTTCGGTTTGTAGAAGTTGTCGGGGTCGTTGTAGCGGACGCGGATGCTGGTGCTACGCGTTTTGAGCGATGAACCTGTGTAGTTGAAAACGCCCTCAATGACGTTGCTGTTCGTATAGAGGTGGACAGGATCAACAGCAGAGCCGTCCAGATTGCCGTGGTCAGCAGCCAGCTGCACAGTGTTGCTGCTCCAATAGGACATCCCACGGAACACCGAGGCGAGATCCTGCAGCACGTTGTAAGCCGCTGCGCGACTACCAATGACAACGTTGCAGGCAAAGCGCGGCTCTGTCGTGCCGTCTTGGTTCGTGACCAGCTGGTTTGCGTATTGAATCAGCGGGTATAAGTCCGTGTAACTGATATTTGACGCGCTAACGAAGTTGCCGCACCCGTACCTGTCGTTTAGCACCATGTCCGCAAAGATGCAGACAGGACAGGTTGTGTAAGCATTGCGAGTGCTTCCATTGAAAGTAACGCCTTTCGTTAAATCAAGGCTGCCGTCTTCCCTAACCGCAGCGTTGTGAGGGATTGCAACACGTCGTCCCTTGATTAAGTAGGCGCGATTTGGCAAGTTGCTGAATTGCCGTGTGTTTAGTTCAAGGCCGACGCAAGCGGTGTACGGATATGTGCTGCGGATCTCTTGACGCTCAATAATCGAAGACCAAATCAGTTGGTTCGCGCGACCGTTTGCTAGGGGCGTGTTTTCTGGCACCTCCTCAAAAGAATCCTTCGTGACCTCAAAGTGCCCCTCCCCTAAGTTTACTTTTACGACCTTAATGTTCCAAGGACCACCGTTGCCGTTTGCGTCTCTTGGCAGTTCAATGACCTTTGTCTTCCTTTGATAATCAGTCAGGGAGATGCCTTTTACAAGAAAAGCGTCCAGCATGTTGTACGGGCCGCCTTGGCGTTGCACCCAAACTTGAATGTCTAAAACTCCATTAAAAGGCTGCCCTTTGGCGAGACCCTCTTGCGCTGTTGAAAACAAACGAGGGATCGTAAACAAAAGTTGTATTGAGGTAACTTCTGTGTCGGTTATTTGGCGAATAACTTGTCCAGACCCGTAGTTTCTATCGGTTACTTCGTTGCTTGCATTCAAAGTTTCCGAGTAATTTTCACCGACCTCAACGCCGACAGCTGTAATGGTTGTTGTTGCACTGCCAGCCTGAGGCAGCTTTCCTTGTGTTCGACCGCCTAAACGAATGGCGGCACTTACGTCTTCAGCTGGAAAGTTTGCTTGCCCGTTTGTTTTTAAGGGTGTCTCGTCAAGAAAAATTTGCTCTTCTTTGAAGTCGAACCCTTCGATAGGCCCTTCACAGAGAAGATCAACAAGACGAACGCTAGAAGTTGAATTAAGTGCCATGGTTATGCAAAGCTAGGGTTGAAACCGTGACGAATTACGAACTCAACTGAAGAGTCTGCAGACACGTCGATAATTCTTACGTCTAAACTATAATGATCAATGTTTGGCACTTTGTTTGGGTCAAACTTGTGATACCAGCGGTATGTGCCCATAACTAGGCCCTGAATTGTAAAAGAATCTCTCGCGTGTATATTATCGGTTCCACGCTCTCTTGATTCAATCGCATAACTAATGTAAGCTTCCGTTTTTGTAGTTTCCGGTCCTGCAACGAACTCAAAAAGCTTGTTAACTTCAAGAAACACAAAATACTTATCGGGGTCTTTGGTTGGACCTTCAGTAAACTCTAACTGGAAATCATTTGTGCATGTTCGCAACGAGTCTTTCGTCAAGATACTCACTGGGTCTCCGTCAGGGCTTACTCCTGATGAATTGAATCTGTCGTCAAGGTGATTTGAGCGGTCATTTTGGAAATGAAGCGAATTCCAGCGACCGCTTTCGATTTCAGCTGTCCTTTCGCCTAGCTGTAGCTTGTAACCGTTGACCGTGACCGTATCGGGACCTGGTTCTCTTGTCGCTGTTTTCAGCGGATCAGATTCATCAGCAACGTCAACGTCTGCCGAGATGACATGCGAGCCAATTAGCACTTTGCCGTAAGCCACTGGAATCGTCGCGCCAACACCAACCGTGTTTTGCGCCCCGAGGTAGGCGTAAGACTGCACGCCATCAAAACCTCGATTAACTGACTGAGCCCGCGTTGCTTGGAAATCGCCTCTTGTACTTACGCCGCTAAGACCTAACTCAGGCTGCGGTGACAACATCTGCGTCACACTGCCCAGCAACATTGTCGCACCGATCGTGCCAATAGCAGACGAAGCCGCCGCGCCAAGTGTGAACGTACCTGCAGTTACTCCCTGACCGAGACCTAAAAATCCAGCGCCGACCGGTGCAAAGGCGACGGCAGCCGCAATAAGGCCAACACCGAGAAGAGCCCGTCCTAAATCGTCCTGACCAACCAACACAGGTGTGACGATCAGATCGTTCTGACCAATCGGCAGGTGTAGATCATTGAGGTTCAGATCAAGGCCAGCTTGTAAAACCCGATAACCAACTCCAACCTCATGAGCCGAGATCAGCTCAGCCTTAAACGCTGGGTGGTTAATGCACAGCAACTTGATGGCATCAGCAGGCGTTCTGAGGTTGTGGTAGACGTGTTCAGCGCCGTACCGCTCGCCTAAATCACCCAGCAGTCGGACGACTTGCTGCATATCGAAAAACCGCCGCGACCCTTGCCAAATAGTATCTGCTCAGCGGAATCACCGCACTTAGTGAGTCGCGCTGCTGGTGCAAAATCCGCTCATCAGGCAAAAGAATGGCGGCGTGCATCGGCGTGCGAGTTGCCATTCTCATGATCAACACATCGCCAGGCTGGCGGGCCTGCATAGTGACCTGCTGAAAACCGATGCGCTCGGCTTCTGCAAGGAATATGCTTTCGCAGGTTTCTGTGCTCTTTGGCCGTTCGTAATCCGGCAGCTCTACGCCCTGCAGCTTGAACCAATCACGCACCAACGTAAAGCAGTCGGCCTTGCCGTACTCCCATTGACGGCCGATCAGGGATTGATAGTTAACCATTCGTTCTGTGGCATCCGCAAAATGTGCCAAGGCACAGAGCCCTGGCTGCACACAGTCTGGTCCGACTCGCTCGGTGGCCCACCTTGCGGGTGCGAATGAACCACCGCCTCGACCTTGCCCATCATCGCCGCTATTGCGTAATCACGCGGCTCAAGCACAAACGTGTTCTCCGGTACATCTGCTGCGTTCCTACAGGGCCAATACTGTCCGTTGACTACAAGGCCACAAGACTCGCGTGGATAAGAACGTGCAGCGTGCGCCTCAGCGTCACATCTGAAGTCGGGCACCTGGGAAGCCTCCAAACGGTAAATCCCCCTCAGGGAAGCGCAGCGTGCAGCTGGTGTAACGCTTGCCGCACACATCGTTGGCTTCAGTCGTCGGGTTGTTGTTGATGTCGAAGTATTTGGTGCCCTTGTATCCGCAGGTGCTTTCCGCGCGATACACCCAAGGACAATGCTCCAGAACCTGACGACCTGGTAGCGAAATGTTGATTAAATCAAGCTTGCTTGCCAGCTCAAACTCAACAAGCTGCGGGTTTTCGTTTGCTACCCGGTCGATGTAATAAATCTGATCTTCAAACTTGGCCGTAGGATCAGCCGTGGCGTTAGTGCCACCCGTAAAGTTCACAGCATCCAAGAACTTCTTGCAAGTTTGGATTCGCGTGACCTTTGCCTGCAGCGGATTGTAAAGCAAGAGCAGCGCCGAAATAGCGTTGCCGGTGTTGCCAATCCGCATTGAGGGCCGTGGCAAAACACCTTTGGAAGATGTTTCGAATCCGTTAACTTCAATAGCAGTCGCCGTGTATTCCTGACCGTCAAAGGTCACGTTTGCGGTTAGCTCGTTGGTGCCTGCGTGGTAGTAATACGTCTGATCGATGCCGTTCACGGCCTCCGTTAGCTCCAGCTGGAACAGCTCGATGATTGCCGACGGCTCAAGCGACTGCAGCTGCTCTTGAATCGACTGCGGCGTGCTCATGCTTCAAACACCTGCTCAAAAGTTGTGGTCAGCTGAACGCGACCCTTTGTGGTCATGGTCTTTCTCCAGGCTCTGCAGCGAACTTTGATGCTGCTGCTTTCCCCCGGCGGCGTGAAGATGAACTTCTCAGTGCCGCCACGGGCATCCAAAAACGTCTCAACGGTGTCTGATTCCGCTTCAGATAAGTTGTACGTCAGGCTGAACGACTTCGGGTTTTGATTGATGCCGAGGCTGCCCACTTGCTCGTAACCGCTACCGAACCGCGCTGTGCGAGTGATCGGCTGGCTGCTCTTTGTCGTGCCGTAAGTAGGCGGAATGTTGACTGATGAATCCCAGCTAGCGGTCATCGGCTTAAGAGTCCTCCAGGTCGCTGTTGCTTAATTATCTCGCCCTGAACAGCAGCGCCAATGAGAGCACCAAGCTGACGGGACGAGCCTTCATCGCCCTGAACGCTAGAGCCGCTGGCATCAACGTTCACGACGACGTTTGCGCCACCAAAACCACCGTTAGGGACGATGGTGCCAGCACGATCAGGGACGAACAGCTCAGGGCCACGCTCACCAACAACTGAAGGGCGACCAACTGGCGGGCGGCCACCATCGGCGAAGAACTTAAGGCCAGAAGTCAGCACATTTGCGCCAAACCCACTGGTAGCTCCGCCACCGCCGCCGCCAAACAAATTGAATCCACCTAGAGCATTCAGCAACTGTTGCCGAATAACCAATGCTGCCATCTGCTTAAGAACGCCAACAAGCGCGTCAGATAGAGACTTGGTGCCATCAATAGCAGCCATGATTCCATCAACAATCCCGTTTCGGAAAGTGTTGTTTAGCTCTTCATATTGATTTTTCTGCTCTGCAATTTTTCTCATGAGTTCATCTTGATGCTCCATTTGAGCTTGAAAATCGTCTGCGCGTTTTTGTGCTATTTCTTCGTCAATACCCTTAATTTTTTGCCTAAATTCAAAATTGGCCTGGTTTAACGCATCTTCTTTTTCTAAAGGCAATAACTTACCCTCTGCTATCCGCTGCTCTGCGATCATTAACTCAAGTTTTGCCACTAAGCGCTCTTGTTCTAATTCTTGAGCTGTTCTCAGTTGATTGTTTAGGTCGAGCAACGTTTTAGTCATGTCAACTTTTTTATTTGTCTGCTTTAACTCATCAAGAGGTGTTGTGCCTTTTTTCTTAGCAACAGGTTTTGGTCCAAACAAAAGCGCCTCATCTGCGGCAGACAATGCCGGGATGTTTGACATTCCTGAACCAGTAAGGCGGCGCAAAGAAATGCCTTTGGCCATCAACTTGCGTGCCCGATCCGTTTGCACTTCTGACGCAAGCTTGTTTGGGTTGCGGATGCGTTCAATAGTGTTTGCAATGCCCCCAAGAACTGTGGCTGCAAAAGTGCCAACACTTTGGATTACAGGTTTTAGGTCTGTGATGATATCCGCCAAGATGACGAATGATCTGCTCAGCTCAGGAATAACTGCTTCCGTTAATGCAACCTGTACGTCTTCAAAAGCATTTTGAAACTCTTTGATTTTTCCTGCTGGACCGTCTAGAGCTTCGGAAAGTCTGCCAGCACCTTCAGCCTCAATCCGCTTCAGGGCCTTAATAACGATGTCGCTGGTCAGCAAACCTTGCGCTGCATATTCCTTCAGGTCTCCAGCGGCGACACCTGTTTCATCAGAGATGGCCTGCAGTACCAACGGTGCCTGCTCAGCAATGCTTCGGAACTCATCGCCACGCAATGCGCCGGAGCCCAACGCCTGTGACAACTGGGTGAAGGCTGCAGATGCTTCAGCTGCAGTCGCGCCACCCAAAACTGCAGCAGTTCTGAAACCGCCAAAGGTTGAAGTGATGTCTTCGAGCGAAACACCGAGAGGCCGCAAACGGGCAAATGCATTTGCTAGTGCTTGGTTTGCTTCTGTTTGGCTTAGCTTGAATTTGTTAGCGGCTTGCGTTGCTGCGTCCTGCAGCTGTGTGTATTCACCAAATTGCTTGCCTAGTAGCTCAATCCTGCGCTCAGATTCAGCCCGCTGAATGCCTGTTTGGGCCGCCCGAAATGCAGCAAAAGCGATAGCTGCTTTGCCTACCGCTCCGCGCAAACCCCCCATACGCGCACCAAGGCGGGCCGCGTTGCCTTCTAAATCACGAAAGCTTCTTATTCCTCTGCGACCCATCCGCTCAAACGCAGCCGCTACATCTCTTGCTGCCTTTTGGTTTTTCTTGAGGGCTTGGTCTACTTTCCTGCTTTCTTGCCCTATCCGGCGCAGCGGATTAATCGCCTTTACGGCTTCGACGATCAGTTCAACCGAAGCCCTTGCCATGCTCGACTAGCAATAAGCGAAGTCTACCGCCGCCCTTGCTTTGCGCGCTGCATGGCTTTTTCTTCCATCTCGGACTTCAGCTCATGGAAGGCTGCAAAATGCACCAGCTCGTCATCTGTCAACTCGGTGCGAAGCCTGCTGACCGTCATCCCTAGTTCGCAGGCCAAGTGAAACTCATAGAAAGTCCACTTGTCCTGCTTCAGTCGTTTTTTGCGTCTTCGAGACTGGTCTCTTCACCGAGACCGAAGACGAACAGCTCAACGTCATTCAAGACTGACTCGGGCAGTTCTCGTTGCAGCTTTGGAGCATCAGCAGCCGCGAATGCTTTTGTACCATCCTCAAGCTCAGCCATCTGGCAAAGCATTTGAGTCGAGAGGTCTAGCGCCTCTTCGGTGCCCGCAAGATTCTGTGCGCGCTTGCGATCGGCTCGCGTGATCGGCTTGAAATACAGATCAATGATCTTTTTGCCGTCGCCGTTCTTTAGCTCAAACTTGCGACGCTGGTTGAGATCAAACGCCCCAACCAGCAGATCAACCGTTCTTTGAGTCGCAGGCATCAAATACCAGAGGTGATAGTACCGTTTGCAGTGAAGCTGATAGTTACAACTTCAATCTCGCCAACGGTAGCACCGAACTCTGCGTTGGTAACTAGAGCCGCAAACGACAACTTTTTGTCGCCGCTTTCATCTAGGTACAACTCAAAGTTAGCGTTAGCCGGATCTTCAGTAGTCAGCGCCTCATTGAACAGGTCGAGCTTGTCGCCTGCACTTGGTGCGTCATAAAGCACCTCGCAGGAGCCAGTGCCACTGACCAGTCCACCGACATAAGCGCGGAAGGTGTCACCGTGATCGGTAACTTCCAGCTGTTCTTTGTCGATTGACATTGACCAAGACCGCACAGCAGCGATCTCGCCAAGTGCTGCACCTGCTGCGTCCTTGTCGAACTTAATGGTGCCCTGTTGTCCTCGGTAAAAAGCCATGATCAGATAGAGGTGGTGATGGTGCCGTTGGTCACGAAGTTGACCGTGATGATTTCGATTTCACCCACCGTGGCGGAAAGCTCAGCCGATGTCACCACGCCATCGAAGCTGATCTTTTTCGAGCCGCTGGTATCGAGGAACAACTCAAACAGCGCGGTGCCTTCGTCGGTCGCGGTGTTGATGTGATCGATAAATGCTGCCGTCTCGTCAGAGGACGAAGCGGTGTAGATCACCTCGACGCTGCCGTTGCCGCTAATGATGCCACCGACGTTTCCTGCGTAGGTGTCACCCATCACGGTGGTTTCCAGCACCTCTTTGTCCAGTGTCAGGGACCAGGACCGGGTGCTAGTGATTGCAGAAGCGGAAGAGCCAGCGTCGTCGAATTTGACGCTTCCCTCCTCACCGCGATAAAAGGCCATGGTCAGAGTTCCTCGATAAATTCAAAGGTCACACGGACCTGAGTTGAAAAATAGCCCTCGGGAGCTGGTGAAGCCAGTGCCTCTGGACCAACGGGAGCGTCGAAGTAAACCCCCGACACGTTGACCCTATTGTAAAGGTCTCGAACGCGCTTACCAATCACATAATTAGCGCCAGGGCCAACACCCTTAGGCGTGAAAATGTTGAACAG
>Ga0070750_10002431_pt1 | contig 10302 bp, 19 predicted proteins | sample VirMetDEL_Nov_24_FD_77013 | JGI IMG/M metagenome (GOLD analysis project Ga0070750, IMG submission 77013) | Aqueous microbial communities from the Delaware River and Bay under freshwater to marine salinity gradient to study organic matter... | ecosystem: Environmental > Aquatic > Marine >... | reverse complement strand
TTGAGTTCAGAGCTGGCAACGTATTAAAGATTTCTGATGATGGCACTGAGCGGCTGCGAATCGATAGCTCTGGGCGGTTGTTAGTGGGGACATCTACTGAAGGCTTTGCTGACGCAGCTGACAATTTCACTATTGCCGACAGTGGCAATTGTGGAATGACCATTAGAAGCGGAAGTTCCAATGCTGGATCAATTTATTTTTCAGATGCAACTTCTGGATCTGGTGAATATGATGGTTATATTGATTATCAGCATAGCTCCCAAGCATTAAGGTTCGGTACAAATGCAGGCAGCGAGCGGATGCGAATCGCCAGCAATGGCAATGTTGGCATTGGAACGGACAGTCCCGGTCAACATCTAACGATTAAAAGAACTGGCGGCCAAACGCAAGTCAGCTTAATTAGCGACACTAACGAAAGTGGCGCGATTTATTTTGGTGATACCGCCTCAACAAATCGCGGAGTAGTTCTTTACGACCACGGCCAAGACAGTTTGCAACTTTATACTGCTGGCAGCGAGCGGATGCGAATTAATAGTTCGGGTGACATTTTGCTCGCGTGTACTAGCGGATCAGCTAGCAGTGATTCAGGGGTAAAAGTAAGTCAAACCAATAGCAACCCTTGGCTGAGGATTGTAGGCAACGAAAGCGTGGGATCCAACTTCTTCCTTTCAGGATATAACACTAACTCGACTAACAATGGGTACAGATTTTATGTGAAGTTTGATGGAGGAATTGCAAACCACTCTTCTAACAACGTAAACCTTTCTGATGAGCGGGAAAAGAAAAACATCGTCAATCTTGACACTAAATGGGACAAAGTAAAGAGTTGGGAACTTAAAAAATTTCATTACAACGAAGACGCTGACACTGATGATCTTCGTTATGGAGTTATCGCTCAGCAAGTTGAAGAGCATTGCCCAGAAGTTTTGAGCAGCTGGGTCAAGCAAAGCGCTGAAGATGCTGTCTTAGATGATGATGGCAACGTTGTAACACCTGCTGTCCCTGAAGTCGTTCGCAAGGGTGTTAAAGAACAGCAGATGATGTGGATGGCTATCAAGGCGCTTCAAGAAGCACAAGCCCGAATTGAAACCCTAGAAGCCAAAGTTGCAGCCCTAGAAGCTGCAGAATAACCTAAACTGTTATTGAATTTTTCAACACCATGTCTACTATTACTTGGGCCGTTTCCTCTCTCGACCGCACTCTTTCGGACGGGCGTGTCAGCACAGTTCACTACACCGTTAATGCACGGTCTGACGACGAAGTGTATTCCGCTGGAGCTTACGGCTCTATCGGCCTGGAAGGCGATGTTGTGACCCCGTATGCTGACCTCGTAGAGGCAACCTGTGTGCAGTGGGTGAAAGACTCCCTTGGTGCCGATAAAGTAACTGAGGTAGAGCAAGCCCTGGAAGCTTCGCTGACAGAGCAAGCAACACCTACTGTTGGATCTGGTAAACCCTGGAGCTGATTATGATTACGCTCATTCGTCCCATCCTTTTCTCTTTTCTTCAGTCTGAAAAGGTCAAAATGCTCATCGTAGACATGCTGACCAAACTGGCTGAGTCTACCGACAACGATGTCGATGACAAAGCCGTGGAGTTCATCCGCAACGGCTTGTTCCCTGGCAAGGCTCTTGATTGAGCCACCGGTTATACCGTCATTTACGGTACCTACACCTGTAAACCTCCCTGCGCCTGTACTAGAGCTTCCCTCAGCGGAAGTTCCTAGCTACAGGCCTCTTTATGTCCCGGCAACTGTAGAGGCAGGTTCTGTGGAACCTGGGGAGCTTCAACAGGAGGAAGAACAGGAAGAGTCACCCAAAAAAGAGCCAGCGGCGACAAGAAAAAACCAGCCAACCCTCCCAGTACAGATCCCAGAGCAAAGTAACCAAGACGAAGCATCATATTCTGACGGTGTAACTACACTCAGTATATTTGGCACAGATGTACCTGTACCTAAACCTGAGATTCTTGTAGCTGCTAGTACAACAGCTACAGCATCAGTTGCAGCTACTCTTACAGCTACGTGGACTATTAAACGTCTTACTTCGGTTCTGAAACCTGTTGTGAAGCAGTTGGTAAAACGGATCCAGAAGTTGCGGGGGAAGAAGACTCAGTCTTGGGGGCGCGAGCGATTGGCACAACGTCGGAGCAGACGACAGCGTAAGGGGACTCAGGGCGTATCATGAATCCTTTGTCTAGCAATTCCGCACACTTTAAGGCCCTGATGAGAGCGTAATCCAGCCTTTCCTTTTCCAGACGTTTGCTAGCAAGGTCCTTACAAAGGTCTACCATCTCCCGGTCCAGGGGGATGCTAAAAGTCATCTGAATTCCATAATTCTGGTTGCGTACATACTCCGGATGTACATCGTTACCCAAATAAAATGGGGTAAAAGTAAGAGTACTGGAATTACAGGCGTGACCACCTCCGAAGGCTTGGCGAGAGTAGCCTCCTTGGTTGATCTGCACACTTTGATTGGACACCGAGCCTGAACTCGTCGCTACAGGATTGGCGATAGCTGTGGTGCCTTCATCTTCAGCACGTACAGCACCGCCAAAACCTATTGCAATTACTGAGAGAACACTGACAAGCTGTTTGTAGTGGTGGTTTGCTCGATGGCTCGAGTGATGTCCTGAGTCTCCACTACGCCAGCACTGCGCTCTACGATCTCCAGCTGGAACTCCTCTCCAGCCGTCGTGATGCTGTAAGTAGTGTTGGAGTCCCCGATAGCACCGCTTGGCGTAACGTTGTAGCCCGTGTAGCTGGTATAGTTTCCACCCATCTTTTCGATCGCAACAGTCTCGTCGATTGTCACTTCCGTAACACTCGTGGAGGTCATGCTTCCTTGAGTAAAGTTGGGAGTCACTGTTTGTGCTTTGGCTGGTAGAGCCAGCACTAGACCAAGAAGGAAGAACCACTTCATGATTTTGGTGGATCAGTTTTCTTAACTGTAGGCTGCTTATTTTGTTCATGTCTAGAAATTCCGTAATGGGCTAAACACCCAGTAAAAATGCTCGCCACAAATGTGGGATCAGCCTTAATAATATTCAAATATCCTGCAGTTAGAATGGTGGCTGACCATCCAAGAACTGAGAGATGCACTACTTCTCTCATTCTGTTTGGTGAATTGTTCTCCATAGTAAAGACTCATGCCTAAGTGCAACTCTAAGAAAGGCAGCAAGAAGGCTTCAAGTGGTTACAAGATGAAGTGACCGTATGCTAATTTACCTGAGCAGCTTCGGCTGCTGATCATGTAATTTTTAGGCATGATCCGTTACTCGCCACCACCCCTTGGCTAGAGCAGTGTCAGCGCGTGAGCGGCTGCATGGGGGATATTATATTAAAGGCAGATATATTAAAACTCATGGCTAAAAAAGGACCTTGTTGGAAAGGTTACGAAATGGTCGGTATGAAGAAAAAGGGCGGCAAGAACGTTCCTAACTGTGTACCCAAAAAGTAATAGCTATGCCTTCTTTTGAAATCAAAGGTGGCGGTAAAAAGAAACCGTCCGGCGGCCCTTCTCTCCCAGACACTGGCGGCACCATCAAAGTTCTCCCCAAGGGCCATGGCTACAAGCCTGGTTCTATTCCCGTCAGACTCGCTTACAAAATGAAGAAAGGGTTTGCATAATGGACGCCTCCTTCTTTCTTAGTCTGATCCTCGGCGTGTCGGGAGTAGGAGGAGGCATCTTGGCTTGGTCTACCAGGCGTTTTGAAACGTTTGACGCTCGTATCGACAAGCTTGAAGTGTCAGTAAACCGTGAGTTTATTAGAAAAGACGAAGTTGTACCTATGATGGACCGGTTGGAACAACGGGTACAGCGGATCGATGAGAAGCTTGACCGAATCATTTTCGACGGACGACGACTCACTGATTAGCAAAATAGAGGAGTACAAAGGCACTCCTGAGCAACAGCACGCCCTAAATTTTCTAGAAGAGTACACAGCTCAAGGCGTTTGGGACAAATTTAAAGATCTTTGGAGTGCAGGTAAAGTGTAAATATCTGCTGTTTTGTTATGGCTGCTGCTCCTAAAAAGTCTCTAAACCAACCGCAAGGTCTGGCATCTGAAGATGATCTTTATAGTCTTCATCGCCTGGTCGCGCAAAAATTAATTGACCAACTCAATCGTGACGATGTCAAAGCCTCTGACCTGGCAAACGCTATTAAGTTCCTCAAGGATCAAGGCATTACTGCTCTCAATGGCGGGGATGTCTCTGCTATCTCGGAGATGATTTCTGAACTGCCTGAAGTCGATCTCAAGAAAGTTAGGTCTTATATTGGTGTGTAGGAACACAAATTCCTATATGTACCAAGCAGAGCCCCCAGTATGGTGATTGAGTCGCCTACTGGGGGTTTTGTCTATTTAACGCCAGATTTTGCCATGGCGAACTTGCAGTCCCTCCAGCGTCGAGATGCTGTTAGAGCTTGGAAACAAGGAATTAAAGATGCTTTTGGTTGTAAATGTGCGTACTGTGGGGCTAAAACAGAAGCACTGACTCTTGATCACGTTCATCCCCGCACAAAAGGCGGAGAAGACCTAGCCACAAACATTGTTCCAGCCTGTATTGATTGCAACCAATCAAAAGGGTCGGAAGAGTACAGAATGTGGTACCGCGATCAAGAGTTCTACTCCGCCAAACGCGAATGGATGATCGAACAATGGATGAACTCCCACCGATGCCTGACCTTGGGCTAACGATGGAGCAAGACCTGCGCCTGGAGCGTATTCGTAGAGAGCTTCCAGGCACGTCTCGCGCCGAACTCGAGGAGATGACGGTCGAGTTCGTAAAAATGACTTTAATACTGCAGAATAACCTCAGTCAAGTATTTAAGTGGGCTGTAAGTGGCAAAACCGAACAAGCAGACTGAAAAGATTATCCAGGAAGCTATTGCATCGTTTCCTGTATTTGCTACCCACCTCTGGCACTACCTAAGACTGCCTAGTCCAACACCTGTTCAGTACCAGCTCGCTGATTACCTCCAGACGGGTCCTGACAGGCGGATCATCATGGCGTACCGAGGCTGCGGTAAGAGCTTCCTGACGGCTGGCTACGTGCTTTGGAGGCTGCGTAGGGACCCTGACTGCAAGATCCTCGTGATCTCGGCCGCACAGGACCGTGCAGACGCCTTCTCGGTGTTCTGTCACGACTTGCTCCGCAACTGGTTCATGGTCAAAGACCTGTTCCCTAGCGATACGCAACGATTCTCAAAGGTTGCGTTTGATGTCTACGGAGCAAAACCCGACCAGAGTCCCTCAGTCCGCAGTAGCGGGATCTTTGGTCAGATCACTGGCAGTCGTGCGGACCTAATTGTAGCCGATGATACCGAAACACCCCAGTCTTGTGAGACTCAGCTGATACGAGACAAGCTTCGGGAGGCCATTAAGGAGTTTGACTCGGTGATCAAGCCTGGTGGGGAGATTGTGTTCCTTGGAACGCCTCACACACAGGACTCGATCTACGCAAAGTTGGAGCTGGCTGGATACACCTGTCGGATTTGGCCTGCACTGTACCCCACAGCAAAGAAACGACAGAACTATTACGGCAACAGACTGGCCCCTAAAATCGCCTCAGACCTCGATAGCGACAAAAGCCTAGCTGGACATCCTGTAGACCCTAAACGCTTCGGCTGGGAGGAGCTAGAGGCCCGTCAGCAGTCGATTGGACGCTCGACGTTCAACCTACAGTTCCTGCTCGACATCAGCTTGAGTGATGAGGAAAAATATCCCCTCAAACTCAAAGACCTCTGTGTGTTCCGTCTGAACCGTGAGCAAGGACCAGAAAAGGTGGTGTGGATGGCTAACGGTGATAAGGCCCTGGACCTACCATCGGTCGGTCTTCACGGAGACCTGTTTTACAAGCCTGCCCAGATCGGTTCGGAGTTTATTGAATACACCGGCTCCGTACTTGCCGTAGACCCTTCTGGAAGAGGCTCTGACGAGCTCGGATACGCTGTAGTCGCCTACCTGAACGGCAATCTGTTTCTGCTCGCCTCTGGGGGCCTTAGGGGCGGATACAGCGAGAGTAACCTCAAAAAACTCTCCCTCATCGCTAAAGAGTTCAAGGTCAAACAAATACTTGTTGAAAGTAACCTCGGCCTCGGTATGTTCTCGGAACTCCTGAAGCGTTACCTTGGAGTGATTTATCCCTGCTCCGTCGAAGAAGTCCGACATACAAAACAGAAAGAGGTCCGAATTATCGACACGCTTGAACCGGTTCTTAACCAACACCGGTTGATGGTCGACACAGACGTAATCACTGAGGACATCAGAACCACGGAGTGTTATCCAGGCGAAACTCGATCCCAGTATCAGTTGTTTTGGCAGATGACCCGCATAACCAAAGAGAAGAACTCGATCAAGCATGATGACCGCCTCGATGCTTTGGCTATGGCCGTTCAGTATTTTACAGAGTCCATGGCTCTTACGGAGAAAAAAGCTATGGATTCGAGACTCGCACAACAGTGGGAACTAGAGAGGCAGTTCATCCAGGGGGACAACGGCCTCTCTGTTGATGCTATGGGATACGCTCAGAGCTTTGAAGACCTTCAGAAGGCCCTAGGAGCGTCTACAGGGGGTTCTAACTGGCTGTCGGATATGTAACCCCTCAGGCCTCCTTAGCGACCCGTACAGAGCCATACAGACCAAAGGAGACTTTTTCGTACTTCACACCCCGATACTGGAGGTTAGAAGTCTGGACTTTTACCTGAGCAGTCTGGTTGTACTGCTGTCCGCGATAGGTCAGGGTCATGGTTAGTTCCTCAGAAACTCACAGCCCCCGTTCCGTGGCTGTTAAATCTGCGCCTTTAGAAAAGGTGAACGTTCCACTACCGTACGGCCTACGACTCGCACTCTGTCGTTCAGTGTGTTACAGATTTACAACTGGTTAAAAACCCACAGAGGGGCCTACGCATCGTTATACTTTTTATATAAGGTTTAAAACAGGTTTGAAAGAGGGTTTTTACTTCTGTTCTTAAGTACCTTATTGAAATCTTTCTGTTATATTCCATAGGCCTTACAAGCCTTCTAATGACTGTCAAGCTGGTCACCAGAACACCAGATGCAGAAGATCTCATTGTCTACATGGCAAGAGTCAGCAACCCAGCTAATCAGCAAAAGGCAGAAGGAGCAGAAAAACTAATCAAATACCTGATCAAGCACAAACACTGGTCTCCCTTTGAGATGTGTCACCTGGTGCTAGAGATCAACACAACAAGGTCTATTGCAGCTCAACTCCTGAGGCATAGGAGCTTCTCGTTCCAGGAGTTCTCTCAGCGGTATGCAGATGTTAAAGAACTTGGTTACCCCCTACACCCTCACCTCCGTAGACAAGACACCAAGAACAGGCAGAACAGTATCGATGACCTCGATCCTGAGAAGACCCAGGTGTACTACAGGAGGATTAGTCATTTGTTTGAGGAGTCCCTAGACCTTTACAGGGAGATGGTGAGCTCTGGTATTGCTAAGGAGACAGCAAGAGACATTCTTCCTCTGGCTATTCCTAGTCGTTTGTATATGTCAGGAACTCTTCGTAGCTGGATTCACTACATTGATCTGCGGTCTCAAAATGGGACTCAACTAGAGCACGTCAAGATTGCTCTTGAAGCTAAGAAGATCTTCTGTAAGGAGTTTCCTATGATCGGTAAAGCACTCGAATGGCTCTAAATGGCCCGTAACTACCGCAAGGAATACGATAACTACCACTCCAAGCCCGAACAAAGGGCTAACAGGAGCAGTCGTAACAAGGCCCGCAGGAAGATGAAGAAGGCGGGCTACGACGTTTCCGGGCGGGATGTAGATCACAAGAACGGGAATCCTCGGGATAACTCGATGAGTAACCTTTCGATTAGGTCAAAAAGCAGCAACAGAAGTAAGAAATAATTTTTTTTTTATTTGCAAAAAGATTTTGCTTTGAATTTTTGAGCCCTAGTTAACGCTTGGCCCCGGGTCGCCACCCCCGCATAGGCCTTCGATCGCCGGATTATTGAGAATGAGTCGCAATTGCATCTAGTTATTGCAAATGATTTTCAATAGCAGTTGTAATTGTCCCAACTCGGACTCGTTATGAGTTCGGGGAAGATCTGCCAAGGCGGAGTCGTTATGAGTTCGGGATGGGACTGTGCGCGACTCCATACATACGCGCGCAAGGCCACAACCAGAAAGAGATTCTTAAGTATTCACAACCGATTGTGAACTTGTAATTTTGAGCACTTGCACTTACTGCCAAACCCTTTATCTTCTGCTAGTCAGCTCGAGCTGATGTCCTTTCCTTCCTTGATCCGTGTCTGTCTACTCAACAACAAACTTTCCAATAACCCTTCGCAGCTACAAGGGTGAAGCATGGGCATTCCAACTAAAGGGCCAACGCTCTCAGGATCATTACTCAACACTTGCCGTGTTCGATTCTGAGTCTGCTCTCTGGACCTTTGTAAACAACTTCCCGCGCATTCCAGCTTGCACCATCCGCGTCATCGATCAGAACGGCGGGATCGTTTACCGCTTGCGATACGGAACGATTGCAAGTAATCACGAGTACTACTCACTGGGTTGGATGATCGACCAGTCCGAGGCCCTGGTCCGTACCGTCAACAAAGGGAACGACATTATCGACCGAGAGTTTCAAGAACTGGCACCTAGCTACAAAGCGATTAAAATGCCCATGTTCTCACTGAAGAACATCGCCCGTAAAACCCTTCGTTCTTTTATCAAACAATGAGGTTTGCACTCTCACTGGTAATCATCCTGCTAGGTTTTCACTTAGCCTTCGCAGCGTTACCAACAATTAAAACGCTACAAGAACGAGAACAAAACATCTGCCGATCCTATCCTGAGTTCTGCGACTAATGAAGTTAAAGAAAACTAGACTTGTTCGTACTTGCAATAACTGCGGGCGAACAATTCAAAAGGGTGAATTGTACGGCCAACGTACTAAGTCAATAATGGGTGAACAATCCATTAACGGCGGTAAAGATTGGGAACCGTACAGAATTACAAAAACAATTGATATTTGCAGCGATTGCGCTGATTGATTAACACTTAAACCAAAAACATTTTAAGACTGGGCGATGTCTTTCTTTCATCTATCACGCTCGAGCAACAAAAAGCTCGGCAAGGGAACCTTTGCGTCAACAAGTTCATGGGATACGTGCTCAGTATCCTGTGGTCTTTATCATGAATGCTATGCCAAAAAAGGTCCACAGAGTTGGCACGCAGCTAAAGTCGATCGCGGTGAGCGAGGTACAAACAACTGGGACATTTTCTGCGCCCAAGTTGAGAACATCCCGAAAGGTTCACTTTTCCGCCACAACGTCTCCGGGGATCTTCCATACGTTGAGAGATACCCAGGGGAAACTTGGCGTCAGATTGACACAGTCAAGCTCGACAAATTGCAATGCGCGACTGTTAACGCTGGTGTGACTTTCTACACTTACACACACTTAACAGCAGATAAAAACTACAGCGTTCAAAACATCGACGCTGTAAAAAGATTTAGCCAGCCTGGATTCGTTATCAATTGTTCAACCGAAACTGTCAACGATGCTGTCAACAAACATCGAAAAGGACTTGATACTGTTCTCACTAACTCAGCTGTATTTGATCTGGCAGTTAATGCAATTAAGGAAAATAAGACGCCGCTTAATGTTGTTTCATCGAACGACATCTCGCACGCTGTAAAGGTTATCCCTTGCCCTGAACAATATACAGACAGCGCAACTTGCAAAACTTGCAAACTCTGTGCTCGAGCTAATCGAAACTTTATCATCGCGTTCAAGAAACATTGATGAAAAAGTTATTGCGCGACTCACTCGAGTTAATCTTGTTCCTGGTGCCAACTATTGGCGCAGCTGCTTCATTAGTATTTAATCGCAATTCTTGATACTTAACCCTGGCAATCTGCCGGGGTTTTTTCATACTTAGTTGTTGAGAATGATTCTCAATTGCAAGTCCAGGCTTATTGAGAATGAGAATCATTATCAGTAACAGGGCTTATTGAGAATGAGAATCATTATCAATAGCAGTAGTACATTTGTACTCTTCCTTATTGAGAATGAGAATCAATAGCAACAAGGACTACTATCACGGCCACGGGTCGGTACGGTCTGGCTTGCTGGCTGACTTAGATTGGTCGATATGGCACCGATTGGACCCATGTCAGTCAACCCAAAAGAGAAGTTCTACGGCCCGCTGAAGCAAGTAGCAGCACAGTACGTTCCTCTCCTGATGGCACGCATGACAGTTTTGCAGAAGCGTGCGAATAACGCGATCGAATTCCTTGAAGCAGACGAGGCGGTTGGAGCTGAACGTG
>Ga0070750_10002411_pt1 | contig 10333 bp, 10 predicted proteins | sample VirMetDEL_Nov_24_FD_77013 | JGI IMG/M metagenome (GOLD analysis project Ga0070750, IMG submission 77013) | Aqueous microbial communities from the Delaware River and Bay under freshwater to marine salinity gradient to study organic matter... | ecosystem: Environmental > Aquatic > Marine >... | reverse complement strand
GTAAGAATAGTTTCATAAACTCCAGCGGCAGAGTTATCTAGGGTGTATATCTGTCGGTCAGCAACTTGGTCTAGTTCGTTTGGTGGTGTTTCTATTTGAAAGTGTTTTCTGTTTAGACCTTCTGACCTAATGTTTATGCTGTCTAGTTTTCCTGATGTTCCATCAAGGTTGTCCTCTACATTTTGGAAAGTAGAGTTCAGCCCTGTGTCTTGGATAACTGCTCTTGTATCTTGATATGTATATGAAGTTTTTGCCATGTTGTTACCTGTATTCGTTTCGTGCCCATAGCACTACATTGTAGACATTTACCTGTGCTGGACCAATGCTTAGGAACTGACCTTCTGTGCTAAAGGTAGCGGACATACCTATTGAGATCTCGGTAGAAGGTGAAGTCCCTACTGGAATAGCAAAGTTCATACAATAGGTAGAACGAGTGCCGCCAGCAAAAGGACCAGTAGTAGCAACCATTTCGCCATCCACAAAGAGATAAAGTTGGTAGTTCCAGCCAGCACCAAAGTTACCCGAGAAACCACTTGCCTTTGTTCCAACATAATAATACTCAATGTCTACAAGAGCATGACCTTTTATCATTCCTTCTTTTGTTGGTATTCTCATAAAGGCATTATCCATGTATTCACTTAGTTGAACGATACCTTTGTTCCAAGAAGTAGAGCCGCCTGTCTGGTTGAACTGAACTGAAGGTGGTCCAAGTACAGCAACTGGACTTGTCTCTTCTTGATCTCTATCCCAAGTAAAGTCAGTAATGTCTGTCTCAGTAATAAAGTAAGCCTGTGTTTGCTGAATAACACCAGTAGTGTTAGTAGCAGAACCATCGGGTTTACTATCGTAGTTTTGGTTTACAACTCCATCTTTGGTCTTAGCAGGTCCGTCAATGGCTGAGTGAGGCATTTGCTCTTGAGCCATTTGTCCGTTGAAAGCAGAAAGTATTTCACTACTGTTCTCATTGTAGTCTGCATTATTTGTGTAGTTGCTTTTGAGTGGTTTTCTAACCGAATAAACTTTAGCCATTATCTTGTGTTTCCTCTTCCTGCTGGAATATTGATGGTCTTTCTTTGTCCGTCTACATACTCAAGTTGGTAAGAAACGATCTGGAAATAAGACGAACTACGGATAGAGAACCTAAACCAACTTACAAGTCCTGTGTTTACATCCCACCGTAGTCTTGCTGTTCTTGCCTCGCCCCACTGAGAAGTACCAATAACGGCGATAGACTTATCAAATGGACCAGCAATGGTAGGGTTGTAGATACTATCTTCGTTGGTTGTTCCATATTGTTCTGCCACAGCAGTAGGTCTTGTGCCTGCGGTTGTTCCGTCATCACGATAGTCAACAGCAGTTAGTAGTTCTATTTCGTTGTGTCCCTTCGTAACTACCTCTACTTCTACAGATAGAACCCTTTTCTTTACACTATCGTCTCCAAAGTCTAACCAAGCAGACTTCCACTCTGAAACAATATCTCTTGTTATTTGAACTCCAAAAGTGTAACTTTCTCCATTGTAAGAATAACTGGTAGAGTTATCGCCACCTCTATTACCAGTCCAGACTTGTAGGACACCGGGCTTTTCAGTTGTAATAACTGGGATAGGTATTGGACCACCTGATACTGAAGTCAAGTTTCTAAAGGCAGCAATAAATGTTCCATCGGGTAGAGTGTCTAGACTATTGATAGCAAAACTATTTTCCATAGTAGTGCTAGCATCTGATAGGTCGTGTCTAAAAGACCAAGAGATACCATCGGATACATGGAGCACAGAACACCTTGTGTTCTCTGTATTTCCGTCAACAGGGTAACAGACCCACCACTCTTTTTCTTTACGGCTGTAGGCTGCTGTAGCCCTTGCAAGAGAGGTTTTTGATAGGCGGTCTAACTCTGTTGTTATCTTCTGAGATATTTCTTGAACTTGGACTTTAGAGCCACCAAGAACACCACCGTTAATAAGATAGACACCATCATAAGAAAGAAATACAACCCCAAGATCTGGTATGTTAGTGATAGTGTTTGAAGCATTTGTTCCTATCTTTGAGTAAAGTCTAGAAAGAACATACTGAGTATTGTTCGCTGGGCGAAGAACATCAATAGCATGTTCTCTGAAAATAAGTAGGTTGTCGTAGTAAGGGAAGATCTGGGTAATAGCACCACCGCTTGTGTTACCTACATCATAATAGTTGAAAGAACCAAACTGCTCTGGTAGTCCTTGCTGAGAATAAATGATACGAGTTTCATTACCTTGACCACCAGCAAGCCACATGCGGTTATCCCAAGAAGCATTGTATTTGTAGGTAGAAGAGATAACTGAACTATCAAACTCGCTAGGTGCGGGTGTTAAAAGAATATCGTCTGGGATAGTATCAACAAAGTTTTTGGTTGTGTTATCGTTTACCTGTTTTAGATAGAACAACTGAGCACCATCAACAAGTGTCTCGTTTCTTACATCGCCTAGTGTCTTTGTTCTGTATATTCTACGGGCTACTGTTCCCGGTGGACCTTGTGGTATGTTTAGTAAAACGGAGTAACCAAGGAAGTTATTGTCTGCTGCGTTGGTCCAGTTAATATAGTTTATCTGGGATAAAGGACTTTCTGAGCCTGTGTCTGTAATAAAAGATACACAATAACCATAGGTATTTACTTTGTCATCTGCGGTAAAACCTAGACCTAGACCCGTTCCAGTAGAGAAAGCAAGCCCAAACTTATCTGCTTCTAGTTCTGGATAAGATGTAGTTCCAGCACCAAAGTCAGCACTTCCCTGAAAGAACTCGGGGTCAGGACCAATAAGTTCTGGTGCTGGTGTTCTCTTGGTGAAACCAAAAGGTAAAGTTTTTTCTCTGCCCCAGAACTTGAGTGGAATATCTTTGCCGTTTACAATACAAAGAAAGCGACCGTAGGGAGCATACTGTTCGTCAGCATCATCAGACTTTGCTGGTGTTCTATCAAAAGCAACAGTAGAAACTCTGGGAAAGATACTATCATTAGAGTGGACATAAACCATTTCACCATCTGAGGTCTTATGGATCTTGTAAACTTCCGCACCTCTATGTCTTTGCCAAATATAAAGAGCGGACTTGTCTGCTGAAATGTAAGTAGGGTTTGGTATTATAGCACCAAGTCTTGGAGTATCAGCAGGCTCCCAACCTTTATCATTTATCCAACCATAGCCAGTTGGATCTAGGCGGCAGTTCACAATGTCTCTAGCATCGCCCGGTGCTGTTAGCCAAGTTTGGTTTACACCAGCGGCTCTTATTTCTTTAGTGCTAATACTCTTCATGGTTATAGGCTCTTATTGCGAAGGGACTGCTGGTCATAGATAAAGCGGTCACGGGGAACACCAAACTGACCTTTCTGGTAAGATAAGTCTGTTCTATCAACATACCGCTTCTCAAACTGCCTAAGTAGTTTTTCTTGCTTTCTTCGGTATTGCTCTGCTAATGTAGAGTTGCCTGACTTGTTGTAGATATCCTCAAGAGCACCATAAACAATAAGTGAGTGGAACTCATAGGGTAACTCTGGTGTATCAGTTTTTAGAACAAGTGGAGCAGGCTTGTAGTAGTATCTCATCTCAAGCCTACGGAAGAAGTCACGAAGGCGAGGTGGTGTAGTTGAGGCGGTCGTAACCTCTAGATACTCAAAGTCAAAAGCATCAATGCGGGGATAAGGACGGATACGAAGATGCTGTCCGTCGTATTCTCTGTAAAGTTTAGTGCCCGGTCCAAGAGCAGTAGCGGGATAATAAACCTTAGCATTAGCAACAATGTCGGCAGCAATAACTGGGTCATCTTGGTTTGCTGGAGCAATAGCACCAGTTGGAGCACCAAGAATAACTTGTCTCCATTGTGGTAGTCCAAGACGAGTTCCTGTTACTCTATCAAAGTTTGCATTGTACCAAAGAACTTTTCTTAGTCCTTCTAGGTTTCTTTTTGTTCCCGGTCCTACACCATAAGCACTGTTTAGGGACTGAACTGGTTGGTTATCAAAAGTCTTGAAGTTTACTTGTAGAGCATTAGTTCCGATCTGACCCGGAACTTGTATTATCTTCTCTTCTGAAAGAGGACCAACTTGTCCTGTTGGGTTCATAAAAGACCAACATAGTTCTATGTATTGTCCTGAAAGAGCACCCCACTCGCCGTTTGGATCTTCAGCAAAAATATGATCCCAAGTCTCTGCTGGTGGGACTATGGCTGGTGGAATAGGAATATAGGCTTCAGCATAGGTTTGTGTATAGTCTTCACGAAGTCCTAGTTCTTCATCGTGTCTAGGAAGGATGCCGTAAAGTTTTCCGTAAGGTGGTAGTATCTGTCCGTTGCCTTGGTTTCCTACTGGGATATCTCTGTGAGCAACAGATAAGAGTTCAATGCAGTCTTCTGGTAGGGTATAGAACCTAGCCTTTACTCTCCAGTTATCAATAGTGTTTGTAATAACACCACCAGTAATGCGGATAGGTTCAGCAACAGAAAGTTGTGTAGGTGCTAAGATCTGAACAATGGTGTATTCTCTGCTGTTGAGTTCAATGATGTTGCCTTCGTAAATGTCCTTCTTGTTCCATAGTGTGTTTACTGGAGCAGAGAAAGTAACAAGTCTTTGACCATCAGTAAAGAAGGCAGTAATAGCAGGTCCAACACCGGCAGTCTCTCGTTCTGAAGTAATGTCGGGGTAAGCCTCTAGAAAGGTTTGCTTCTCAGCAAAGTTCCATCTTTTGTTTCTCCAGATGTTAAAGTAAGCATTATTGATAAGGCTGTCTAGTTGGTTCGCATAAGCCTGTAGGTCTGGAGAGTAGTCAGTAATATTTTTTATTTGTTCTCTTATCTGGTTTAAGTTCATCGTTTACCACCTCACTTATGTATTGGCTGTCAAGTTATAAAACAAAACCCCCTCCCCGTAAAAGAACAGGAAGGGGGCATATTAGTTTATGTTAGTATCAAGCCATGCCGTGTAGGACATAGACAGTAGCAACACCGGGAGCACCAGCACCGTCAACACCGACAGCACAGGGTAGACCCGCAGCACCGATAGTGTCTAGTGAGCCAGCAGTACCAGAAGCACCGATGGTGTCACCCTGAGCATGAGCGAGGACATTTGCCTCAACAAGCCCACGGACAACAACTCGGGCAGCACCGCCAACAATGACACCACCAGAGCCATCATCGCTCTCAACATTTGCTGGACCGTCAACGATGCCTACAAAAGCGGTACGAGTACCAGCAGTTGAAGACTGAACGACCTGAATAGCCCGCTGACCGTCAGTAAGACCGCCAGTTACAAAGTCAAGTGATACAGCATCACCAGCATTTAGTGCCTCGCCAGCGAGGTAAACCTCAACCTGACGACGACTTGATGCTTCAAGAGGAACACCTTCACTAGCACCGCCGGGGAAAGCGGAGAACCTTTCGGTCTGAAGGTATTGAATAAGTGTGTTTGTAGCCATTTTGGTTTTCTCCTTTTATTAAATACCAGAAAGCAGACCGCATCCACGAAGATGGTCAGCGATCAACTGACCCTTCCAGTACAACTGTGCGGCACGGGCAGTAGTACCAGAAATGTGCTCAAACTCAGAAACGGCATAGTCACCGTCAGGGTGCATGATCATCTTGACACCATCAAAGTTGAGTAGTAGTGCAGAGAAGCGAGTTGCAGCACCAGCATTGGCGGGCATCTCGTTGTCCTGCTCCATTACAGCACCAGCGAAGGCGAGACGAAGACGACCACCATCTAGGGTTTCACCGTCAATGTATCGCTCGTTAGCAAATAGTGCTGACTTGTAAGCAGCGAAAGTTGCTGGGTTAGCAATGATACAAGAGATGTCACCAAATGGTGAGAACTGCTGGGCATCCTGATAGACAGAGGTAAGGTCGTCTACGACGGTTGCGGCAGTACCCTGAAGGAAGGCATTGAACCAACCGGGAACATTGAGGGTGTTCTTAGCAAGACCACCAACAGTGTTGGTCTGGGTAGCAGGTGCGGCAGCACCAGCCTCCATGAAGCCTGTGGTTGATGCTTCACCGTTTAGGGTGTTGAGGGTGGTGAGAACGGTAGAACTACCAGCGAGGATCTGGCGGTTGATCTCACGACGAAGCATAGACATAACATTTTTCATTCTTGCTTCTACGATCTTGACTACAGCCTTTTCGGACTGGTTCTCAAGTTCTTCCTTCTTGGTGATAACGATAGGTGCTACGAAGTCTGACCATTCGTAAATGGCAGGACGAAGTACATCGCTAACTGCGAGGGAAACTGGCTCGTAGCCAGTGGGTAGTGAGGTGATAGTTGAGTGGTCAACTACACTTAGAGGTCTCTGGATCTTGATACCTCCATCTTCATAGTCAATGCCGCCAAACTGCTGGGCACAGGCTAGGAAGGCTGTCTTACGGTACAACTGGTCAACTTCCTGATCTCTAATAGAGTAGAGGGTGGAAGAGAGCAGATCATTGGAAATAGCCATTGTTCTTGTCTCCTTATATGAACTTTATGGTTTATTGAAAATAAATAACATTGGACGAGTGTTCTCTTACGAGAGGTCGCTTTGTGTTTTTCATCGTCGGTAACCATGTTAGGTTCAGCACGAAAGGAAACACTTTCCTACCTATTAATAACCTGTCAAGTATTTTCACTTTTTTTCAGGTTATTTTTTTGGGCTACCTATTTACTGCATTCTCACAGAGTATTCGGTTGACGACTGCTCTTATTATTGGAGGTATCATGAGATGCAGTTTGATAGAAAGTTCTTTGAAGATAAGTTGGCAGAAGGCAAGGTTGCTGAAGCCTGTTGGTATAAAACCTGTACCAACTGTAGTGTAGTAAGTAAAATAATGGAAACCGTTTGGTGGCAACAACCTTGGGACTTCAATATGATAGTAAATGGTAAGCCCAAGACAGCGGAGATAAAGTTAGCCGCTGGTGGTCCTGAAGGTGGCTGGGATAAGTTCTGTGCTGAAACCTACACTATTGGTGCTGGTAAGATAGCAGACTGGAGAGCACACCATAAAGACATAGACTGGTATGTAGTCTACTCAGAAAGAGAGAAAGCCTTTCATGTTTATGACTGCTCGGTCCTAGCCCATTATGTAAAAGAAAATAAGCCATCCCAACGACTAAACAAAGAAGGGACGGCTTATTATGTTTGGTTTAAAAAGGGCGATAAGAAAGCAGGCTATCTAACTACCATTCCTTACAAGACCAGTAACGAGCAGTAAGTTTATTCTTACCTTCTGGTTTATCACACTTATGGCGGGCTCGGAAAGACTTTCTTCTACCGGGCTCGCTTTTTCGTATTTTCATTTTGGCATCTCCGTAGCGGATAGTTTTTTTCTTGCCCTTAGAACAAGCGGTAACTACCTTCTTCTTCTTACCATAACCAGCCTCGCCCTTCTTGATACGGCGGGGTTTGTTACATGCTGTTGCTTTCTTCTTAGCCATCTTTATGATCCTTTCTGTTGCAGAGAACGGTGGTACTGATAAGCAGACCAAGCATCTTTGAACTGCGGGTTCTTCATACCACGGGAGTTTACTCTCTTACCATTAGAGGTTTTGTAAAGTCCCTCACGGCTTTCGGCACGACGAGCCTTCTTTTCAGCGGCAACTTCTTCCTTCTGGGCAGCAACCTTTCTAGCCTTCACTAGAGTGTAAGCATCTTCCAACTTTAGTTCAGGTCGTTCAATAAGCATCTTAGCAATATCTATACGATATTCCTTTAGATCTGGGTTAGTAGTTTTAAAACGATCTAGTTCAAGTTGTCTCTGCTTTTGTGCTAGTTCTTGCTGAAGAGGGGCTAGGGTCTTCTGCATCATGATAGCAGCCTGCCGTTCTATTTCAGCCTGTCTACCATTAGTATCCCAAATGTCGTTCTCGGTAGTGTCTGCTGCCTTTTGAGCAACTTGTTTAGCCCAGTCGCTATTGGTTAGCATTGCTTGCTGACGAACTAAGTTTTCTCGTTCGGCTTCAAGTTCCCTACGAAGGTCTGCTAACTCCTGTGTTTTACGGGAGTAAGACGACCGAAGGTTCTGGATAACCTTTCTACCGTTCTCTGGGATATGTTTGAGAACTTCCTGATAGGGCACACCTATCTTGTGTTCTCCACTCATTACAGGGTCGTCACCAAACTCTGCTGCAATGAGAGCATCAATGTCAAATGTATCAACAACTTCGGCTGGTACATCTTCTACTATGGTCTCTGCAACTTCGGTGGTGTCTGCGACAGTCTCAGTTACTTCTTCACTCATTTTGTTTTCTTCCTTTTGTTTTGGTTTATTTTGATAGCGGCAAGTCTTTTCTTGGCGGCTTCTTTTGTTTTAGACTTGCCCGCTACATTTTTTATTTTATAGCCGCCCTTGACTTTTTTGATAGGCATTACATTCTTGCCATCATTAGTTCGTCCATTTCTTCTTCAGACATTTCTCCTTCAGTCTCTTCAGTTTCCATCTCTCCCATTTCAGCCATTCCTTCATCCTCTTCTTCTCCAACTCCTTCCTTAAGGAACTGGCGAAAGTCTCTGGAGTTGGCTAGCATTTTTAGTTTACCAGCAAGCATAGATACATCACGGTCGTCTCTTACGGCATCGCCTAGTTCAAACTCCATTTCGGCATCTACGATATCTCCTGCTACAGCATCTCCGACAGCAGCCTGTACCATCATTAGTTGCTTTACAAACTCTTCAGGGAACTGAGTTTCATCTTTGGCAAACTGGGGATATTCTTCCTCAATACCAAACATGGGTAGTAGTCGGTTGTGTGCCGCTACTAGTGAGTTTAGGGCAGACTTGGAAAAGTCTCCCATAGGTGCTGCTTCGCTGTAGTATTCCTGTTCAGCATCTTCTACACCTTGGACAGCAACCATAAGGGCTGCTTCGCCTTCCATTTTTTCTGGTGACATGCCTTCCATATCAAGCATATCCATTTCCATTTTCTTCGCCATAGTAATGTCTCCTTATTCTTGTTTTAGCATTTCGTGGGCTGGGAAAGTTTCAGTGACTGCTTTGATCTTGTCACCGTTAAACTTGGTTAAGTTTTCTTTGTAAGTTTTGTTTACAGCATCTTGTTCGTCTTTCTCTTGTTTCTCTTTTTCTAGTCTGTCGTCAATGTAATGAGCACCTAGTTCGCTTTCAGGGATAAAGCCTTTGGCTTTCATTTCTTTTTCCTCTACTCGCTTAGAACTAACAGAACGACCAAGAGCCCGAGAGTAATAGCCATTACCAGATAACCCATCTCTCCAGTCAACACCCCATAGAGAGGCTGTCTTGGCTGGTGTAGTTATTTGTCTTTTCATAACGAGGTTACACTCGCCGCATATTTCTTCAGCATCCATACGGCTGATAGGCTTGATAATATCTTCTTTCTGTCCGCAACAGATACATTTATAAACATAGATAGGCATTCATTTTACTCCGGTACTGGTAGGGGGATAGTAGGTGCTTGTGCTACAAGTTCTTGTGCCAAGGCTTGAGCATCAGTAGTGGGCTGCTCTTGTAGGGCTTCTGCCCCAGATCTCTTAGGAACAGATGCTTCTTCAGGCTTCTCTATCTCCAAGAAAGTTTCAGGTAGATCAAACATGCGAATAACTTCTTCACGGATCTTGTTGGGGTCAACACCAAGTTGTCCAAGAACTGGTAAGAGTTCAAGCAACTGTCTCTTCTTTAGATCATTACTAAGTGGTGTTGCTGCTTGGTCTAAGGCAAAGTAACGGAAGTCATGGTCAAGAGTTTCTGACCTTACGAAGCGAGGTTCTTTCTTTACCATAATAACAGGCTTCTCGTCATCTTCTAGGGTAAAGACCATCATACGAATAAAGATATCAGCAATGCTTTCAATGGCTTCGTCTCGTTCTCTAGCCATGCGACCTATCTCACTAGCGGTGTATTGTGCTAGGGCTGTTACCTCTGTAGCAGTTGCTCTGGTAGCCTCCCCCTTAGTAAACGGAGCAATAATAGAACCTCGTTGAATATCGCTTTCTACCATGTTAAGGTAACGATCAAAGTTCGTGGATAAGTTTGTAACTGGAACTTCCCGCATGACACCAGCAAGGTCATCAGTATCAACAGGAATAATAGCACCATCCACACCTGCGGTAACCTTAGCCAAAGCCTCTTCATCCATTATTCCTTCTCTAACTAGATACTGTCTGCTGTCCCGCCTAATAGCATTAGCCCAGAAGGTTCTAATAATGTTCTTTTCAAAGATCTGGTCGTATACACGGGATAGTGTAGAGTATCCGTCCATTGGTTTGTCTGGCACTCTAGAGTAGTAGAGAGCGGCAATAGGAACAAGTGGGTTGTCGTCGTAGGTTCTAAGGGGTATGGTTCTCTTCTCCAATAGTCCACCGTTCTTCCAG
>Ga0070750_10002410_pt1 | contig 10337 bp, 13 predicted proteins | sample VirMetDEL_Nov_24_FD_77013 | JGI IMG/M metagenome (GOLD analysis project Ga0070750, IMG submission 77013) | Aqueous microbial communities from the Delaware River and Bay under freshwater to marine salinity gradient to study organic matter... | ecosystem: Environmental > Aquatic > Marine >... | reverse complement strand
GCTTTTTCTATTGTTTTAAGAACTGGTTTTGCTAAAGCGGCGGCGGCGGCGGCAGGGGCGGCAAGTTCAGGAGCAGTAAGGGCGGCAACGGCGGCGGCAGGGGCAGCCATCTTCTGACCAAATTTAGCACCAGCATGTAGGGCTTTACCTCCGAGCTTTTCAGCACGAAGAATTTTCTGTCCGAGTTTATGCATCATTATATACTATATTGAGAAATAATTTTAATTGCCTATTTCTTCTGCCTCTCCGTCATCATCAGTTTCTGTTATTGGATTTTCCTTAAAGTAATGGAATATCGTCCCAGCGTCATACGCCTTCTTTTCTTCTAATGGAAATACATAATCAAATTTTAATATTGCTTGAAGTTCAACTCCGCTGGGTATGCTTAATGGTCTGTTATATATATCCTCTAAACTTATATCCATAGATATGATGCTAGACCTATTTATTAAAAAACGGTTAAGTTCCGCTGGGCGGTATTGTATCATTTCTCCGTATTGACAATTTACTGGAAAGCGTAATAAGGTGTTATTAATTGTCCCTAAAGAATTGATATTAGTTAAGTTGAAGCCATTGACTTTGAGATAAACATAAGGAGTTGGAGAGAAATTAACCGTGCTAGGCATCGCTATAGAAAAATAAGGTGGCCCTGCTATGATTGGTAATATAAATTCGTTGCTTTCGTTTTTTCCTACACCTATTAGATGTCCGCAGGTTGTTGGGTAGCTTGTTGTATTTTTTATGTTAAAGTCGTATGAACTTACAAAGGTATATCTAAATGAATTATTGCTATATATACATGTCACAGGAATACCCCTAGATACAAACTCGCTATTTATGTAATCCCTCCATGACCACGCTGAATATATGCCTACAGGAAATGTTATGGTAAAATCAGTAAGCGTTGGCGAGTGGTTGGTTTGGAGTGAAAACTTATTATTATATTCCGTCACATTATTAATTACATTTGGAAGAGAAATGTTAACACAACTCATAAGCATTCTTGCACTACTAGGACATGATACAGCTGTTGCTAAACTATATTTAAATGTTGGTGACCTGCTGACGCAATTGGTGCTGTCTAAATATAAAGTTGAACTTTGGATATTTGTGTCTAGTTGATAAGACATTCTTATATATTAGAGAGATATGTTAAATTTGTGTTTAAAATTATCGGTTGCTAAATATATATGTATGTAAGTATATTAATACCTACTTTTAATAGGCGGAGGTTTAGCGAACTTATCACTCATAACATATTAAATCAAACTTACCCTTTTGTTAAGGAGGTAATCGTAGCAGATGACGGATATGATGACGAAAGGCTAAATCTTAAACTACCTTGTAGCGTATTATATTATAAAGTTCCTAGAATGAGTATTGGAGATAAAAGAAATTTTTTAATTAGTAAAGCAACAGGCGATTATCTAGCCCATTTTGATACAGATGACTTTTATCATCGTGAATATCTCTCTTCTTCAATTTTTAATTTGATAAAAAGCGGTAAAGGATTGAGTGGGTCTAGTGATATGCTAATGCTAGATACGGCTAATAACAACACCTACAAACAGCGATGCATTAATATGGATATGATAAATGAGGCTACGATGATTTACACGAAAGAATACGCTAAAAAAAATAAATTTTCTAATAAGATGAGTTCAGAGGGTATTTTATTTTGTGATATTAAGGATTTAGTAGAGACCCCTATTGAGAACATAATGATATGTTTAGCACACCAAAACAACACCGTAAATAAAAAACAATGGATTAATGATAAATACAAATCTGCTGTTGATATTACCTTATATAAACGACATCTTGAAATATTATCTTCTGCTAATATATATGGCTGACAGAATTGATAAACAAGCTGCACTCGTGCCTCCAGTTTCTCTCGCTATTCCTAGAGGTCAGTTCTTTGATATTGACCAACGCTATTATGAGCCTCAAGAAGATGCCGTCTTCGTAAATCGTTCGCTTAAACCACATGGTTCAAATGTTACACTAAATCACGGATTCGTTGAGCAATCTACTCCTATTGGATTACAGACTGGTAGTCTAGTGGTAAATTACGGAAGTTATATCTACCAGCAACAAACAGGCAGTGATGCCGCCCACATGGAAGGCGATAAAGTTCAGGCTGCCGTATTCGTTTAAACGACATAAATCGCTGTTTTGATATACTTTTTATATAATAAAGTATATTTAATTTTTATAAGTTTGCACTAAATACCCAATATTGGATCTTTTTAAATTTTGAGTTTTTGATAGGGTCTTTCACCCAAAAAGCCAGTATCTATGAGTAAGTTACTAAGGGATACTTGATTTTTTTTTACAAATTAGAAAAATAATGAAAAAAGATTAAGACTACCTAGAAGATGTAGAAGAGAGAAATAGGGCATAACTGCCCAGTATGTAGATCTACATAACCATTTGGAAGGGTCGGCCAACTTTTGGAGTATAGGAAATATAGGAAAATATTATAGGAAATATAGGAAATATAGGAAAATATTATAGGAAATATAGGAAATATAGGAAAATATTATAGGAAATATAGAAAAACTATATAGGACATATTAAAAACTATATATAGGAAAACTATATAAAAAATATATAATCCTATATTATAATGCCTGAATACAAATGTGAATGTTGCAACTACAAAACTCATATTAAAACACAATTTGATACTCATAACCTTACCAAAAAGCACCTTAAAAATATTGATAATAACACTGAACCAATCACGCCAAAAACCGATAAAACAGAAATCCAAGAATTGAAAGATATGGTTATTTTGTTGTGTGCGAAAGTGACCGACCTTGAAGCGTCACTAGAAGAATGTAAGGAGATTATTAAAAAAAATAATGAAAAACCGCCTACATACGAAGCACCGCCAACCCCTCCCCCTTCACCTGCTCCACAATTTATTTATGTTTCTCCTGAACCTAAACCTGAACCTAAACCTGAACCTGAAGCAAAAAAAGAAACCTGTAACCCTATGTATATTGCTAAAAAACTAGATGAAGATCCTGATAATAAGGATATTTTACCTATTGATGATTTTTTTAAAATAGGCAACGAAGAGGTTGATTTTAATTTTGATGATATTAATGACCTGAACGATGTAGGTAAAAAATACGCTATTGATAAAATAATGGATTTTGTGAAAAATAATAAAAAAATCCTTCCATTCAGATACCAAAAATCAAGTTGGTATATCAAGGGAAATAATGGCTGGGAAAAAGAAATTATCCAAAGCAATAAGAACTGCAAAACAGGCACTTCTGATTACAATTTTAGCATAATTGTGATTAAGTTTATTTTTATTTTTGCTAACAGAATTAACAGATATTTTAATAATAAATATGGCGGTAATTATGCTTATATGTCTGATGGTGAATATGCTCGTATTAGTTCAGAGGTATTATCTCGTGAGAGTTATCGTAATAGCGATATTTTGAAAAGTATCGGTCATTTTTGTTAATGAACATATTTATATTTTTTCTTTCTTGCTGTATTCCAGTTAAGAGCCTCTTGATGGCGTTTGCTATTTACATGAATTGACATAGTCGTTTGATATCCTGATTTTGCATAAGTATGCCCACATACCTTACATTTAAATACTTTACCATTATTTTTATCAACATTTCTTCCAAAGGAAGATTTTGAACCTTGTATCGCTTTTCCGAGTGTGCGAATATCCATCAAAATGCCGTTAATAATTCTAATATTGTGTTCATTCTCCCAGTCGTGATTATCCATATCAATATCTACCACATCAACAACATCGTATGTTTCTCCTTCCATTTTTATATATAAAAAAACTCGGTTTAAGTTATTCTCTCTTTTTAATAATTTTGAATAAATAACTCTTTCCGAGTAGGTTTAGATCCAATATTAGTATTTTTTTGATTGATAGTCAATCCTGTCATATCAAAATCGTTAAACATTTTTCTTATCTCTGGACTATCATTAATAGATAATAAAAATTTACCCTTAACTCCTTTCAATATATTTGCTAACTCCTGATAATCAATCGTGTCTTTGTCATACATAGTTCCTTTTGTTGATGAGTAAGGTGGGTCTAAATAAAAAAAAGTATTTGGATTATCATATTTTTTAATAACAGACTTGTAATCCTGATTTAACACCTTTGTGTTTTTCATATATTCAGATATACCCTCTACTCGTTTCAATTTAGTTGATGGTTTTGGAAATCTATATATTTTGGCATCCTTGTCTTCCTCTCCAGTGCTTCCTATGAATGCACCAGAAAATCTTGCCATTATCCTAACAAGTTGTGCTATTGGAGATGAATGTTTTTTATTAACGAATTCCTGTAACTCTGTATCACTCATATCGTAAGCGTTAGGGTCAGGAACAGATTTAATTTGTTTCAATAGTTTATGTGCTTTATACACTTGCTTATCCAAGTCATTAATAACTGCTTTTGTTCCTGGTTGTAAATCCATTGCGTAATACACATCTCCTGAACCGACAAATGGTTCAACATAGGTTGTAAAGTCGCTCGGTGCTCGTGATACAATTTTATCAGCAATAGAACGTTTTCTTCCTGTCCCTGCTAATACTGCTTTTACTGTCATATATAAATAGTGAGATTTTAAATCGGTTTAAGTTATTCTCTCAACTTAATATAATGGCTTCCATGACAACAAGAAAGAAACAAGATTTTAAAAACGATGACCATTATAACACGACAAAGGATATGTGGGAATCAATTTCTCATCTCATACCGAAAGATAAAATACTTTTTGAGGGTTTTATGAAAGATAATTATTCATCTAAATCAGTTTTAATATTGCGAGAGTTAGGTTTTGATGTCGTTGGTGATCCTACTATTGATTTTTTTGGAGAGATTCCTAAATACGATATTTTAATAAGCAATCCGCCGTATAGTATTAAAAAAAAGATATTTGAGCGTTTATCCGTCCTTAATAAACCATTTATTCTTATTCTCCCCATATCTACTATTACGAAACAATTTACAAAGTGTTTAGAAAGAGATAAACTACAGATGATTATTCCGAGCAAAAGAATGCAGTTTGAAAAAGCAGGTGTTGAATTATCTCGTTGTTGGTTTGATACTTGTTATTTATGTTATAAGATTAATTTAGAGAGAGATATTACTTTTATCTAACCATATATATAAGATGTCTGCGCCATCAAAATCAACACAAGCAAAACTAAATAAGCTTCATTATCGTATCGCTCAAGGTGATAAAAAAGATAAAAAAAAAGCAGTTGCTAAAGCCGAAAAGATGGGGTATTCTGTTGAATCAGCAAAACGAGGAGTAGCACATTTTAAATCAAAAGGCGAAGATGGGCATAGTGTAGTAACCATTAAGGGGACAGACCCTAGCAATAAAAAAGACCTTTTATCTGACCTCAAATTGGCTGTTGGTTTAGCAAAAACTGATAAACAATTTAAGCACCGAACGAAAGAAATTAAGAAGGTTTATTCTAGTATTGACAACAATAAGGATAAGTATTTAACAGGGCATTCATTAGGTGGTTCTGTCGTTTCGCATGCTATGGCTAAATCTAAATCTATTCGTGATAATACCAAGCAAGCTACAACATATAATGCTGGTTATACTCCAGCGTTTCATGCTGAATTAAGCAAAGACCTCAAGAAAGAAGATAAAAAAGAATTAAAAAAGAAGTTAGTGCATCACCATAACAAAGGCGATCCTATTTCCGCTTCCCTTACGATGGGGTCAGTAGGCAAAACAAAAACAACAAAAGGTAAGTCAGCATCTCCTCATAGTTTAGACAATTTCCACGCAGATAAATCTCTCAAAGATAAACCTGAAGAAGTTATCGATGCCGAACAAGAAGAACAGACATCAGGATAATATGTTTTTCTAACCTTATATTAAAGGAATGCTTAAAATTAGCGAACAACTTAATAAGCAACTCCGTGTCCATAATACAGCAAATAATTTAGATAAACCTCTCATTCATGACCTACCTGAACCCTTACCAAACTACAGCGGTTTCAGTATGCTAATATGTGGTGCGTCAGGAAGCGGAAAAACTACGCTGTTATATTCAATTATGTCAAAAAAAAAGCAGAAGGGTATTCGTCAATCATATAAAGGCGTATTTGACAGGGTTTATATTATCTCTCCTACGATAGGAAAGGACAGCATAAAAAATGACCCATTTAAAACATTACCTGATGACCAAATACATCGTTCATTAACAAAAGATGTTTTAGATGAATTAGATGAGCAGTTAGATGCTAATCGTGAGGAAGGGTTAAACTCTATTGTTATATTAGATGATGTAGGTAGTCAGCTCCGCAAGTCCGCAGCAATAGATAAAAAATTAACGAGTATGATCCAAAACAGACGGCATCAGTATTGCTCTTATATTACGCTTTTACAGCGTTTCCGTGATGCTGGGACTGGTATTAGAAATAACCTATCTCATTTTATTTCTTTTCGCCCCAAAAATATGCCTGAAATGATGGCGATAAGTAGCGAGTTATTTCCGTATGATAACAAAAAGAATATGCAAATATTAAATCATATTTTTGAAACAAATAACAATTACGCATTTATTTTTGTGGATATGAGTTTAAAAAAAACAAATAAGTTTTTATTCTATTCAGGTTTTAATCCGCTAGTCATTGATGAAGAATTACCGCCGTAATTATTTACCGAATACCTTGATTTGTGCTTTTGCTCCTATTATTTTCTCCTTTCCATATTTATCTACGTGGTCGTTAAAACTGTGTATTTGGTCTAAAGCATAGTCGTGGAATGCACTTTTAAAACACTTAACTTCTTGAATCGCCTCATATACATCGCCTGCTAATTTTAGGCACTTGTAACGCTTCATGGTAAGAATATCTTTTTTTTCACGACGCAGCACGGACTCGTAAAAATCTATTGCTATTTTATAAAATTTTATCATAACAAACAACGCTTCGCCTGTTTTTTTTACTTCTTGAACATCTACCTCATCGGAAGGGTTTTTCATAATTTTAATTCCTTCCTTATACAAGTTAGTTCTTATTTCAAGATGTTTCTTATAACGGTTAATACGATGCTTAATATCAATTGTATATTCCTGCAAAGCGAACGCCCTCATACAATTATCGTTGCAGAACTTTTTATAAGTTTCTGTTGATACTTCCACACCGAAAGATGTTGTAACATATGATAGGCAACACTTCATCTTTCCATATTTATCACACCACCCACAGTTACCGATATCTTCGTCTTTTGACTTCTCGGCAGGTGCTTTTTTCGCATTTGATTTTGAGTCCATATTTGATTATTTGTTGTTTTGAGATGCGGTTAGACTTTAGAATAAAAAGCATTTCAATTTTTTGAGATATTCTCTAAACTAAATATATATGAACTTTGTTATTCTTGCTCCAAGTTCAAGAAAAAATAAAAAATACGAAATTGTATTTATGAAAGAAAACGGCAGACCCTTAACAATACATTTTGGTAGTAAAAATTCACAAACCTATTTAGACCATAAAGATAAAGCAAAACGAGCGGCGTATATTGCAAGACACGAAAAAAATGAAAATTGGGACGAAGTTAATGCTGGAAGTTTATCTAGATATTTGCTTTGGGGAAATAGCACTAATTTAGGAAAAAATCTTGATGAATATTTCAAGAGATTTAACATTAAAAATTAAATATCCATATATTACATAATGCCTCCAAAAGAGTCGCAAAAGCAGAAACAGAAGCAGACTGTTATCGTGAATATTGGAGATAAAGTTGTTAAGCGTAAGCGTAAGCGAAAACCAAGAAAAAGATTATCCGCACCACCACCGCCTCCTCCATCACCATTTCCACCGCAAGACTTTGCTCGTGTAATATTCCAACCTCAACCGCCATTGCGCCCTGATGAGAACCTAGCAGTTCAACTTAATTCTGTTACTAAACAACTAAATGATTTAAAAGAACAGCAGAAAAATCGCACTGCTAATGTTATGGCTGGTCAAAGGGCGGCGGAGCGTGAAGTGCAACAATTAGGCGAACCTGAACCTGCTGATGAACCAATATTAATTACAAGAAAAAAAAGAACTGAACCTGTAGTCCAACCTGAACCTGTGTCTGTTGTTGGAGAATTACCACCAGCACCTGAAAAAAGAGGGCGAGGCAGACCTCGTGGGCGTGTATCATCAAAAGAGAGAAGTGATAAAGGAACACCTCGTGGCCCATCATTACGAACAGCATCAGTGGAAGCATTAAAACGAGGATACGCTTTAGCAGCAATAAAAACAGGATCAGCAGAAACCGAGCAAAAAGAACTCGGCGAACAAGGTGGTGAACCTGAAAGCATGACTTTTGCGTAAATTCGTTTATTTTTTAATCTTTCTATAATATAAAATGGATACTTTTCATATTATAAATTTTCACTCCATATTTAGCGAAAACGCTTTTTGTCTTTCAAAGCGGTTAGGAATAGACATCATCGCTAATTTTGACCCACAAGAAGGGCATACTTATCTCGTATTTGGAGCACATGAACAAGCATTAAATTTATTAACCATTCAGCAAACGAAAAAAAACTTTAGACTTATTATCCTTAATAGTGAACCTCCATTATCACAATTTATGAAAAATAAATATTACATTTCTCTCATGAAAACAAATATTGTTTTTGATTATCATGAACAGTCCGCTAAATACCTCACAGAATTAGGTATTAAGGTATATAGTAGGTTTGTATTTGATTTTATTTATCAACCAGGAATTGATGTTAAGAGAGATATTGATATATTTTTTTGTGGTTCTAGAACTGCACGCCGCGAAGCACTTTATGAAAAATTAAAATCTCGTTATCCTGATAAAAATATTGTTTTTGATTTTGATTGGAAATATTCAAACCAAGAAGATATGACTAAAATATTACAGCGTAGCAAAACAGTACTTAATATACCTTATCACGAGCATAACATATTAGAAACTCACCGCATTCATAAGGCATTAGCGTGTGGCTGTGAAGTAGTTAGTTTATATTCAGGAGATGAACCAACAGATAAGTTTTATGAACCATATATATATTTAGTCCATGACCTATTTGAGCACTTTGATTTGCCTAATATGCCCCTACATATTAAAAACCAAAAACTAGTGTATCCTCACTTGATTAATGCTCTGTCTAATTATGTTCATCACAATAAGTGGTTAATTGAGCAGTTAGTAGGTTTAGAGTGTTCTTCTGTTTAAAATCTAACCATATATTAAATGAGTTTTACGACTTCAATCGCAGGAAACGCACCAGCGAATACTTTTGTTTATACCACGACCACAGTGTCAGTAGATAATATCAGCGTTGAGAATTTATCCGCCACTAACGCCAGCATAACTGTATTAACCACCTCGCTATTTAATCCGGTGAATGTAAACGCCACTAATATTGAATGTACGAATATAACTGTAACAGGAGATGCAAACATTAGTCATATTCATGTTTCTAATATTTCTCTTGATGGAACAATAGGAGGACATACAGCGAACCTTGTAACATTAAACGCAGATCATTGTATAGCAGATGAACTTTATCTTAATGAACAATCATCAGTATTAACAGACAAATCTCTCGTAAAAAGAGATGCGAATCAGGTTAATTTTATCGGTAAGTCAAACGCTTCAGATGCTAATGGAGCAGATTTTTTATTTAGGACTGGATTAGAAACAGATGCTGTTAAACTAACTATATCACGAACTAGTGACATTGTCGGAGCAATTGCTTTAGCAGTGGACACAACCATTGAAGGAGATACTGGGATATTTGATACAATAAACGTTAGCACATTAAACGTGAGTAATCCAATTAATTTGACCACGTTAAACACTTCAACTATTAATAGTAGCACGATAAACGCTAATAATATTTCAGTTGATAATCTCTCATCAACTAATACATCAATTGTTAATCTTTCAGTAGATGTTGCAGATAATGATTTAGCATTATTTAGTGATTCATCTAACGTTTTAGATAAGTCAAGAATATATCGTCAGGGGAATGTGTTATATGTAGCACAGGGAGCGGTTGCTGGTGATGCCGACGCATCAATACATTTTTATATTGGACCGCCGACAGGAACACCACCATTAAAAATAGATAAAAATAATAACAAAACAACGGCAATTGATTTTGCGAGTAATGATTTATTTTCATTACGAGGAACGATTAATACTTTTAATTCTAGTAGCATAGCATCACCATCAATAGAAGGCGATGCGATAGAAACAGAAAACTTATTATTTAATGATAAGGTCACATCTAACGATAGTTTTTTTGAAAGAGTGAGTGATAAATTCCGTTTCGTT
>Ga0070750_10002407_pt1 | contig 10344 bp, 8 predicted proteins | sample VirMetDEL_Nov_24_FD_77013 | JGI IMG/M metagenome (GOLD analysis project Ga0070750, IMG submission 77013) | Aqueous microbial communities from the Delaware River and Bay under freshwater to marine salinity gradient to study organic matter... | ecosystem: Environmental > Aquatic > Marine > Coastal... | reverse complement strand
GCCGACTGAATTGTCGAAGTCAAAACTTGAAGATAACTTGATTCCAAGTTTGCCCAAGGCACAGTTGGCAATTGCAATTCTGGAGGTTCTGCGGCATGTCTTTTTTCATTTTCCTTGTCCACAATGAACTTTGCTGCCAAAGCACCGTGAGTTCCTTCTTCAAGATCAACTACCGTAACTGTAAATATTGCGTGACTCATTAGTCGTCTCCTTTGTCATCTTCTTTAGGTAGCGTTTTAATTAGTAAATTTCGTTTTTGATCGAGTTCTAAAAACTGCTTAACAGTTTCTAGTTGAGCCAGAGTTTCCATCTGGATTCCGATAGTCATAATTGCCTGCTTTGTTTGTTCTTCTTCGTTCATTAAATTCTTTCTTTTATTTGTTTAATTTCGCCGTAAAGTTCTTGAATTGCGCCAACCAGCAATGGAACAAACTTTTCATATTGAACAGTTTTGTATTCCATGTGTTCGCCCACCAAAGCTGGTTCTGCAATCTCCACCTCTTGAGCTAAAAGCCCAATGTCCTTTCCTTTATTATTGTGAACGTGGTCATACCCATCTTTCCAATTAAAACTCTTTGGGAAAATATTCATTAAACGCCCAAGAGAATTTTCTAATTTTGCAATATCGCTTTTAAGCCTCATGTCGGAAACACCACCGCCACCGCCTGCACCACTAGAAGCAGCAGTCAACCTGCCCTGAGCGTCCACCGTAATACTTGCGTTAGTATATGATCCGGCGGTAACTGCTGTGTGAGCTAGTTTGTCAGCAGTGACTTGGTTGTCTCCAATGTGAGCCGTATCAATGGAACCATCGGTGTAATGGTCGCTGTCGATCACATTAGCAGGAAGCGTAACACCACCATCAAATTCATGGTCGCCTGTCCAAGTGTAATCCTCTCCAGTGTCTACAGTTGCAGCAGGCAGATTGGTAAGCCCTGCTCCGTTACCTACAAATGCAGTTGCGGTACATGTTCCGTCTTTCTTAACTCGGAACTTTTGAACGCCGCTAACCTTGAGGTTTAGCAAGTTTGAGTTTGCGTCACTTGCTGTGTCGGTAATGTTCGCGTCGAAGCCCTGAAATACCGTTGCCGCACTATTCCACGTTGTGTTAATTGTAAAACTGGTGTTTGTTTGTACGGCTAAGTTAAATTGAGCCAGAGACTTGTTCATGTACCCGCGTGAATTGCCACCAAAGTACCAACTAATCTGACCGTTGTAATCAACGTCGAATTTAAAACCTTCATTGCCTGCTGCCGACAACTGCGAAGTCTCAAAGACAAATCCTCCTCCGGCAGTTGTTCCAAGAGAATTAACCTTAAATTTGTAGTTATCAACGTCAGGTTCAATCGACAAATAACCATAGTTGCTATCGTCAACCCGACTGCCGCGAATTTTTGCAGCACCTTGCCAAACTTCTGTCCAGATTCCGTTGTGCGCTCCGTTGAAATACGAATTGTCAACGTAGGGCTTAAAGTTCAGGTTAAGTCGGTGGAGACTACCGCTTAACTGCCACACTGCTCTTAGCCCGTTCCCTAATTCGAGTCGTGCGGTGTTGTTGTTTAACGCAAACCAATTGTGTGCTGTGCCTGATGCGTTGTAGTTTGTCCGTATACCAACCCACCCAGTCGAGAGAGTTCCGACAGAGTTCTTGTCGAACCAAAATGAATCGGTTGGCGAAGTAATCGGAGTCGTTGTTATATCGCCCGAATTGCCTGCTCCGTCATCGTAACTGGATAGGGTCATTGTCCCACTGAAATCACCATCTAAAAAACTTGGTGAAGGTTTTGTTCCGAGCAAATCTGTGGCTACAGAAATAACGCCACTGTTATTCCACAACATTCCAACTTCACTAGTCGGAATAGATGTCGGCAGCAAGTTCATCCTAATGTTATCTTCATCAAGTCGAATGTAACCGCTGGAAACAGTAAGTTTTTGCGTGTTCCCATATCGAAAATGAGCTATTCCAAATTGGTCGATTAAAAGATTACTTGTTCCTTCTCCTAATGGGCCAGCAATGACCATTCTTACGTTCCCACCCGATCCCGTCTTGTGTGGACGAATCAGGTAGTGGGAACCATACGCATTTGCAAATGTGCTTAATCCAAGATACTCAGTGTTCGTTGTGTTCGTGTGACTGTCACCTAAGTTGAATAACTTAAACGATCCACCCGTCTCGACGTTTAGGTTTTGATAGCTACCACCAACCGCATGAACATTTAGCCAACGAGCAGTGGAAACCGGAAGGCCGAGTTGAACGCTGCTTACCTTTGGCAGAAAAGCATTAGTTCGGAAACTGTAGTATTGAGTGCTGCCCGCAGCGTTCCAGATGTTTAAAAACTGCGATGCTGCTTCGTTCAGCTTAACTTGCGATTGCCCGCCTTGAATTAAGTTAGTCGTTAACGTGCCACTAAAGTCAGCATTTACCGAATTAACTTCTGCCCAGCGATGATCTGTTTTCCCACAAACCTCTGTCCCATCAGGCCAAGGGAATAAATCACTTTGAAGAATTACACCGGACGAAGTAATCTCTAATTTTCCGCTTCCTCCAGCCGTAAAAATGTAAGCCCCAAAGCTGTTCCTAAACCAAATATTGTTTGACGCAGAACCAATTCGTACATCTCGAACCGTTCCCGATCCGGTCGCTTCGCTGTAGAAGTAGTTGACGTTGCCCGTCGAATACAAGCTCATCGACTCAGTGTTTGTATCTCCCGTTTCCCCAAGATTAAATAAAGAGAATTTTGTTTTCACGTCAAGGTTTACAAAGAAACCCGTCACCCACCTGCGATTTGTTGCACCAAAATCAATGGTTTCGTCGTAGCGTGGTTTAAATACTTGGTAAGGCTCGAATCCACCGCTGCCCCAACGCAGAACATTAGCTGAACCGTTAGCATCAGTAAGATACCCATAGTTTGCGTCAAACTTTATTCCTTCGGAACCTAAGCTGTTTTGTATTTGATTAACAGTTAGCGTTTGCGTGAAAGTGTTATCGCCTGTCCAAGTGTTGTCGCTATCCAGCAAGCCATAATCGGAGGTATCAACACCTATCGCTGCGCGTGCGGCCGCTTGGTCGGCAGCAGTAATGAGCGACCGTCCGGTAGCGGTAGAATCGTAAATCGAGACTGCTGGAAATGAGAATACGCCCATGCTGCTTCCCTACTACCAAGCTGCGACAGTTTGGTTTCTTTGGTATTGAATATTAAGACCAAACAGCCAAGCATCCTCAGCCATGTTGTCTGTTCCGTCAGTGTTTCGGTAAATCTCAAAAACAATAAGGTTGTTTAAACTAGCTGATCCACCAACGGTTATTGCTGGTGTCGCCGGAGTGACTTGCATTTTGGTTCCACTGCTTCCCAATAGCGTGTCGCTAACAATTTGCGGAGTTCCTAAAGCCGCATCTATTGCAGAATTGTCTCCAAGTGCATTTGCTTTCAGCCCCCATTCAACAGTATCCCCAGCCGTTGAGCCACTAGCTGAAGACCAGTAAAACTTTGCTTTAATTGTGCCTCTGTTCCAATCCTCTGGCATTACTATGCTGAACTGAACACGTTCCTCGGTCGCACCGCCGTCAAATGCAAAATACTGCAAATCAACGTCATTTGTCCCGTATTCGTTCTTTGCCAATGCAGCAGCCCCGTTTGTGGTGCATGGGTGCATTTTTGACGAATCCACGTAGATGTTGGCGTAGTGACCAACGGTTTCTAAGTAGGTCTTGATTCTGCTTACCTGAGACTTGCGGTTGGTTCCAGAGGCTCCGTCATCAACAATGATTAAATCGGTAGAAGCCAGCCCTGCCCCAATATCTGCCGTTCCGTCAATATCCAAACCTGCCACATCGCCAGAGCCAATGTACGTCTTCAGGCGAGCCATTGTTGCTTTGCGGTTTGTACCACCAGCCCCGTCATCAACGATAAACAGATCGGCATCAACTAATGCGGCTCCAATGTCTGTCGCGCCGTCAATGTCGAGGTTGGTGATGTCCTCAACGGCCTCCGAGACTGCCTGCTCTGTCGGCAATGCACTATCTGACTCACTGCCCGTAAACCTAACCGTAGTGACGACCGACAGCCCGTCCGTAAGCGTCTTTGCGGCAGAATCCCATTGCGGGACGTTGTATTGAGTTGTCGCCACAGGCGCGATGACATCACCCGTAGTGACGTTCATAAAAGCCGAAAGAACTGCTGGGGTAACGTATTTTGGAGTTCCACCCTGAAGACAGTAAATTCTATCAGTAGCAGTCGTTGTGCTTACTGGCGACAAACTGTTGACGTAGGCTGCGTAATCGACCCACAACTTTGTTTCTAGGTTTGCAAGGGTAAGTTTCTTGGGAGTCCCAGAATCATCGACGGTGAACATATCAGCCGGATTAGGACTTGCAGCAGCAAGGCCAGAGAACGTGAGAACTCCGTCCTGAAGCCCTGTTGCTGCAAATGTGACAAGGTTGTCTACGTCTAGCTTATATCGAGTACCACTTCGCTCCATTAGCAGCATGTCACCTGAAACAGCAGGGTTTGCTTCTGTCATGCCCCAATCGAAATCTTCTACGTCCAATTCCGCAGCTAGATAAGTGTTCGCTAAAACCGTTAGCGTCATTTTTTTAGCTGTTGTCCCTTGAAGGACATACACTGTGTCTGCGTCTGCCGGAGTAACAACTGCCGACAAAGCAGCAAGATAAGAATTAAATTGAGCTTGGACTCTTGCCGAAAGATTGGCAAAAGTCACTTTCTTTGCAGTTCCACCTTGAGAAAGAGGATACTCATCCGAGTCGGCAAGTGTTGCAGCACTCAACGCTGCGATCTGCGCTCCCAGCGATCCGTTTGAAGTGTTGAAATACGCGCCCAAAGTGTCAATGTCAATGCTGTACTTAGTTCCGGCTCGATTAAGTATCAGCTTGTCTGCACTCGTAGCTGGCGTTACTTCGCTTGGATTTGTCCAGAGGTAGGCGTATATGTAATCGCACAAAGCATCAAGATCAAAGGTTCCCTCTGTCCCTGAACGCTCCATGATTAACGCATCACCAGTAGTCGGAGTCACCGCGCCGGAGGCCGTTAAGCCCGCAATGATGTACGCTTTGATTAAGTCAGGGGTCTGGTACTTTGTAACCGTACCATCCACTACTGGGATTTTCTCACCCCCGCCGACAGCATCTACCGACAAGCCGTTTACAAAATCTTTGAAAAATACATCGGCCATTATCTGTACCTACCTGAAAGTTTTAATTGCATTGTTGCGCCTTCAAACGCCCATCTATCAGTTGATTGAAGCCATATACAACACCAGAGCGAACGAACTCTTGGATATTGGGCAAGCGATCTTCCAGCCGTCCAACTGTCTGTGTGTTTCACGTAGCCTGAATAATCACCGCCTGCTTGATACGCTTCTATTGCTAGTTTTGCATTGTCAGACGCTTGTTCGGCAGACTCGCCTACAACAAGCCTCCAAGTTACCGTACCGCTTCCAGTTCCAAGAACTCCGTGAAGCATGTTAACAATTCCAGCTTTATCTACAGCACCAAGTCTCATTGCTCCAATTAAAACGTGACTCTGGATTGCAGTTCCATCGTCATTGATACCGCCAACTTTTCTTACATACCCATCACCGCCTGCCAAAATCACTTCACCTTTATGTTTGCAAACTGCTACAGGCGAATGATTATTTTGCAAACGAACTGCCCACCAAGCCTCTGTTTGTAATTCGTAATTCCAATGGGTATCGTTTCCACCAGATGTTTTTAAATAAACATGAATTATTTTTCTGTCTTTCTCATATTCCATCATCACTTTTGTCGTTGAAGTATTTACATCTTTTAATTCGACTGGCAATGCGCTTTCCGAAACCATAGCAAGGCCAGAGCCATCTACTCCAACTTTGTAAACTCCACAATCAGACAAAAAGAAAATAGTTCCATCAGCTACGCACCATGCTTTCGAAGAAACAATCCCAATGTTGTCAGAAATTCTTTGCAACTGCCCGCCAGAAGGATCACCTCTGAGAACCCACAAGGTATTTCTTGATGCAATAATTAACGAACTGTCTTTGTTGGGGATCATTGCAGTTGGTTTAAATCCAACATCCGATGCTAACGCCAGTTGCCATAAAATTGCCCGACTTGCATCACTGACATTACCGCCATAGTCCCAATTGGAATAATCTCCCATTTTTGAGGAATAGATTGTATTGTCAGAACCAGCAAGTATTAACCTGTCTCTATAAACAGCACCAAATGTGCAGCCCGTAGGGACAGTTCCTTTGCTAGCGATGATGGAATCAACCTTTCCTGTTTTTGCATCCAGCTTAGTTACAGAACTTGAGGATATTGCTAAAACAGATTGCTGACCTGTAACCAAAAAACCGCTTGATGGAGTTGAAGCTGAACTTGACAATATTTGATTGCCTGAGACATCTGTTAAAATATCTGATCCAGAATCAGCACCTAAATAACCAACTGGAGTCGAAACAATTCCTCCGGTCACAGTTTTTATCGAGGAATCAACCAAAGCAAACAATACTTCAGTTGCTCCGGTTGAGCTTGATAAATTTAATGAAACAATGTCGCCTACCGACGATCCTAAGTCATTAGAAACAAATTTCGTTAAACCTACTCTGCTGCCGCCCCTCATTCGTCTTTCAATATTGTCTTCATTGCATACATTGACTGCCCAAGGACAAGGATAACTGCCTCGTCTTTGCTTGGGACGTTCCGGCATTCGCCGGTTTATCCCTTCAATTGGAAAATGAAGTTCAATAGTTCGCAATTGCTTGCCCTTACGATAATGCTACACTTCCAGTGTTTGTCAAAATTTCCCACCGGAAAATGCCAGCCGTTGCAGTTTCTACGCTTACCATGTGAAGCAAATCCCCAACGTCTGCAAACACAGCAGTTGTGTTGCCTGCTACGTTAAGGCCATTGGTTGCCGTCACGGTGCAATCACCGCCATCGACTCGCATACGAACAGTAGCCATCAAGCCACCGCCAATTGGATCAGCAAGAGTTCTTGTTTCCGCTGCTGCTGTTTCCAGTTCAACAATCCCACCAAACCGATCAATGCCAATGATGCTTGCATCGCCACCATCTGCAAGTTGCAAAGGAGCCTTTGCCATGTCGTGTGCTGCTCTGTGTCCACTCATCTTCTTCTCCTATTTGCTTTTCAAGCTAACTAAAATAACTTCTGCTGCATTTGCTACAGCTTTAATACCAACAGCACCAACTAAGTCCTGCGGGATCGGGTATGCCCCGTTTGCTGCTACCGTTTGAACAGTTGCAACATAAGTCAAAGGCGTAACGCCTGAATTTACAGTGTGCTTTGCAGGCTCGTACTCACCGCCAAGTGTGTCGCAAGCCAGCCAAGTCAATGAAGTAATAGATGAGCCATTGGGAATGTAAACCATTCCGCAATCAAACTCGCCGTACCCTATTGCATCGCTGCTGCTGCCGTCTGCATCTGTGCCTACCGAATACGCTTCTGCTAAAGAAAAATTTGTCATTATTTCTAGTCGTAGTAAACGACCCCTTCGTATGAATGAATTGCATTGCTAAACCGGCGACCATCACGATACGAAAAACCGCCAAGCTCTGAATTGTCCGAATTGTAACCTAAGAAATCAGGCGAAAACGCATCTGCGTCATTGTCTATAGCTTGAGCAAGCAAGAGCTTAAATTCTTCTTGATGGATTTTTGAATCTTCAACAAACCTTTTTTCAGCAACAGCAAGACAAGATTCAAGCAACACTTCTGCCATAGCCGTACCGCCCAAGGGGAATTTGTTTACCGCGTCAATCATTTGTGCATTGACTTTATATCGACCGTAAAATGTCCAAGACTGATTGGGAGTAGGGAAGAAAGTTATTTGCCACCTTTGCCCTGTAGTAGCGGAAAATTCCTTTGGTTGAATTGATGCACATAATGGCCTGTCAGCATTGTTGTAATGCTGCTTTTCCAAACGAATCATCTCTGGAGAAACTAATTTAATTGGAGGCCAATTAGTGTTGTCGTTTGTTTTGTAATTCAAATTTCCATCAAACACCCCGTCAAACTCAGCAGGCAAATCGTAAGATGGTCTGGTCAAGCTGTATTTCGTGCCTGCTGCATTGGCAACGGACAAATCATCAAGAGTTAATTGAGTGTCTGAATCTCTTGTCTTTACGGTGTAAATTTGGCTGTTGACGTTTACCTCACCTTGTTCTGACCATGACGGAAAAACGCCGCCACTTAACGTCACTACCCCTGAAACAATTTCAATTGTGCCAGTTGTATATTGCGATGTGGTTACAATTGTTGCTTCTGGTCGCAACCAAGACCAATGATGAGTAACACCAGCTTTATGTTGTGCCGGATAAAGAACTTGCCTGTATCCCGACTTAATAATTGATCTAATTCGCGTTTCTTCTAAATCACTCCACGAATCTCGCCCCATTCCCAAATACTCGCCAACTTCCGCAGTCAATTGAGAATACTCAATTGTCATAGTTGTTGATGACGCAGGAGAAACCGGAGTGCCGTCATTTAAAATTGGCATGATTTACCTTTTGTGAAAAACGAGCCTGCCCCTTTGGAGATGGAGCTACATACGGGCAGGCTCTAAAAAAACGGTTACGAACCGCTAATCTGCTGCGTATCCGACTTGCGCACACGCAAGAGATCGGATGTCAAGGCTTACGTCATCTGCATGACCACCTTTGATTGCAATTGTTGGACAAAGACCTTGCCCGTCTGGGAAGACACCATCGGCAATGTCAGTTGAGACAATTGGATCGGACGACTTAACCAACGGAGTCGAGCGGTCGCCAACACCCCAATACAAATCCAACTTTTTCGTACTTGGCAAATACCGCATACCAAAAATGTACCAAGTGTTGACTGCAATAGTTGCAAAGTCAGCTTTGTGGACAGTGAACGCACTACCCGTGTCTTGGTAAATGACATCCACGCCGGTCGTGTCGGCGTGAGTTGACATCAATCCAACCATGTCGCGATCAGCAATGTCAGCACCATTGTCAGCAATCATATTGCCATCAAGAGTGCCAGCACCGGCTAATCCGATAAAGAACGCAACATCGTTTGCTGTTACCGAGTCAACTCGGAAGCAACATTCAAAGCATAGCTCTTTAGCATCTGCTGGCGCGTCTGAAATGATAAACGGCTCGCCGCCGCCGCCCCACTGCAATTCAGCAGCTTCGTTATCAACAGATGATGTCATTCGGAATCCAGTACCACCGGAATACTGAGCTTGAGTCAGTCCGGCTACGGTTCCCGTTGCATCGGTAAACGCCCGAACACCACTACCTGCAAGAACAGCCCCCGCACCGGCAGCAGCGTAAGGTGCAGCCCCTACGTCAAGTTTGCACCCAACGCCTTCACTGGCATCGCCACGAACAAATATTTCGCCTGCTGGAAAGTTTTTCCACAGGTCATAAGTCAACCCACGCTTGAGTTGATCTTCATGTTTATTTAAAAACTGCATCGCTTTTATCCTCAAAAAAAATTAAGTAACTCTGGACACCCCTCACCAAAAACGCCACCACTAGGCAACGTAGAAAACAAAACCGCTTTGTCGTCGGTCGTAACAAACAAAGTTGCCCCAGTTGTCCATGTGCCGTTCACGAACCGTATGCTGGTTTGCTGCTGGTTTTGGTGGGTGCTTAATCATGTTTCGACCAGACTTGAAGTAGTAATCAAACTTCTTCCAGTTGATGCCGTAAAACGGAGCTTGCGAATCGTAGGCTTCCGAACTTGTGTCTGTTAACGCAGGACACCAATCAACAGGGTTTCCTTTGATTAGCACGTTGCCAGCCCATTTCGCAACATCAGCCCCAAGGTTGTCGTTGCCTGATTGAAGCAATCGACGCATGGTAGCCAAAACAGAATGAACAGTTACAAACTCATAATCTGGCTGTCCACCGCCAATTTCAGCGTAGCTTTTGGGAGCTTTGAAATAAGTGAAATCGCAAGCATTGACAACCTTTTCAATCAGGTCATCTCGACTTACCTGCTTGTAGGTTCCACTGTAGTTTTTCCATCGGTCGTAAGTGTTGCTGTCAACACTTCCAGCACCGTTCGACCAGCCAGAAGGATTCCCACCAGTAAAGCCAAGCGTAGCATTTTTCTGAAGCCAGAAAGGAATGCCAGCCGGAGGCATGGGGTCAAGCGAACTAGAGGACGGAGCCGTCCACATTGCTGTTTCCATCAACTCAAAGAAATCATTGTAAAGCCCTTGCTCAAGCAATTGCATTTCACGAATGATTGTTTCAGGAGCCGACTGGAACGATTCTTCGTCGATGTCGTAAATGTAATTTACGGTTTGCTTTGACCATTCTTGCTTTGCATTGGTCATTACGTTAACACGATTT
>Ga0070750_10002396_pt1 | contig 10381 bp, 16 predicted proteins | sample VirMetDEL_Nov_24_FD_77013 | JGI IMG/M metagenome (GOLD analysis project Ga0070750, IMG submission 77013) | Aqueous microbial communities from the Delaware River and Bay under freshwater to marine salinity gradient to study organic matter... | ecosystem: Environmental > Aquatic > Marine >... | reverse complement strand
TTTTTAAATCATAAATAGCAAACCCGCAACAGAAGGTGGAAATGTCTAATCCTAAAACATAGCTTGATTCTGTTGTGGGTTCATTCATAATTAACCATTGATGTTTTTTATTTTGGGACTCTCTTCTATGTTAACGTCTTCTTCGGGAGTGGCTATAAATCTCTTAGGAGCTATTCCTTGACTATCAAGAACAGAAAGTATGTCTGATTGTGAAACGTTGGTCTCTTTCTGTTCATCTTGTTTCTCTATTAATTTCTGAGAGGCCGTGACCATCTTTATAATGTTTTCTGTAGCCTTATGTGCCGAATCTAAATAAGGAGCAGCCTTATCTCCAGACATAAATGCATCTTCTTGATCTTTAACAAACTCATTTAACTTCTTAAAAGTTTTCATGGCCTCAAGTTGTTGATCAACAGATTGATCATAAATTACCTTAAAAATCTCATCCAGTGTTTTACCTTCAAAAAGCTCTATCTCTTTAAGTTTATCTAAGTTGTTCAAACTATTTCTCCATCACTTTGGTTAGATAATACAGTAATAATCTCTTGTAGCTCACTCAACCCATTTACCATCTCAACTACATCGCGCTCATTACTATAAAGACTTCTACTTAAAACGCTGTTTAAATTTTCATTAAGAGGAACTATGATGTTATAAATATCATCATAAGAGTTTTCGTATGTTGTTATGGTTGTTAAACTTCTATACAAAACAATAGATAGAACTATAATAACAGCTATTAACACTAAAATAAAAGCGTAAATTAAAAAATCCATAATTACTCGGATGCTTGTTGTCGTGACTCTAAAATTGCTGCTGCACGCTCGCGTGCTTCTTCCTTATTACCACCGTCGTATGCATAACCATGGCCTTCTTCTACAAGAATGTCATTTGCACTACGTCCATCCTTTAGCATGATTGTTCCCAACACACGGCCATACTTACCTAACTCATGACTAATCAAACTAAACTTATCACCGTTTTGATAAATGAGTTCCTTCAATCGTGCCTTAGCAGCCAAACCCTTTGCTTTCTCTTCTAAATCTCTTGTGCGACTTTCCCATGTATCCATGCCAAACAATCGTATACGTTTCTGCACAAAAACATCAAATCCAATATCAATCAAACAATCCAATGTGTCTCCATCAACAATCCTCAATAACTCAGCCTTATACTGATATACATGCTCATCTGCCATAATCTCAACCCCTTATTGTAGTTTCAACTGTGCTTTATTATTATAAGAAGAATCCTTATGATTATCAACTATTTCCTTATAATACTTTTTAGAATCATTTATACGGCCAAGTTTTTCGTAACACTGAGCAATAAAATACTTCTGTTTAGGAACATCTTTACCTTTAGGATCTTTCTCTATTGCCTTCTCCAAAGTTTCAATAGCTTTCAATAACTTTGATTGACTAGGTGCTCGCTTGCCACCTTTGTAGTATAACTTATCTAGTATGTTATCTTCTGCTTCGGCTCCTCTGACACCGGCAACCGTTACAACTTCTTGTAATTCATACTCTTCTTCTTGCACCATGTCGTCAACTTGTGTCCAAACTGTATTCAACCAATCATCGTCTACGGTCGTTGAATCTGGTTCTTGTGCAGAGATGTTGATGGCTGTCAATAAAATAATAATGAAATTAATCTTCATAGTCCTCACCTAAATCAATGTCTTCCCAGTTTGATTCGGCCATGCGCTTCATGGCCCAATGGCCGAATCCATTTACTGGATCTGGAATTTCACTTCCAATGTCTTCAAAAATAAAAGGGCGACCACCTACCTTACTTGTATAGATAGGACTTTCTTTACCCATCTTTCCTGTATTAAAGGATTCCTTCGCTCCATATCCCAACCAATTATTTTCACAACGATTTGTCCCTACAAGAAAGGCCTTGGCCTTGCCTTGAATGGCTCCTTGAGGCATAAACAATACAGAGTCTTGTTCAAACTCAGAACCCAACTTACGTAAATCCTTAAGAAGATTACCACTATCTCTTAGATCAACAACAAAATAAGATACTTCTTTTTGTGTCTTTCCACCTTCGGGATAATTGCCCATAAGCTTTGTAATACCATAACCCATTGACTTAAGTTTAGCAGCTAATGACTTATTACGCTGTTGGTTTTGTTTTCTTGTATAAGGTTCTCCTTGGCCGCAATCGGGAGCCTTACGAAAGGCCGTCATTGCTCCACAATCATGATTTTCATTGTGTTTATAAAGTCTAGATAGACTTGACTCTTTTATAATTTCAGACATCTTCTTCAATTTAATTTCTCCTAATAATCTCTGCAGTCTTAGTATCAAAGTAAGTTAAACTATCTATATAAATATAACGACCGATGCCTTCAGTTTTTATCATTATCTCATTTAGTTTGCCTTGTTGTGATATGAGTGTTTGTTGTGCAAACATAAACGATCCGTGTGCCTTAATAAATCTATCAATACGTGAGGCCATTCGTTCAACCTCAATGTTTCCATAATAATTGCCATCATCTTGTGCTGTAGAAAACAAAAACACCACTGTTAAAAACATACCAATAATCATGTATTTTAGTTTACTCCAATTAAAAACCATTATTCTGGCTCCTTACCTTCTACGTCAGAAGTCTTTACATCTGTGATCTTTGATTGTTTTGTACTAATAACAGTAAAATCGCTTTGGCCTTGGAGAATCTTATGCACTTGGGCTTCTGCATAACTAGCACTATTTGCGGCTACTAAATAATATTCTTTTGTCTTCTTGACCTTCCCATTGCCATTATCTATTTCAAACTGAACCGTGCACTCCCAATATTCTTGAACCATAAAAACCTTCCTTTTCTTTAAATTAAGTGGTATAATTCATAATAAGAAGTTCTTCACCTACACCTTGATCAACACCTTCTTTTGCACCTGCAGGTTTCACAAACTCTTTTCTTTCCCAAACAAAATCATTCTTTGGGTACATCTCATTCAACTCTGGAAAGTCATAATACGATAATGAAAACTTACCAGACATACCATGAAGAGAATCTCTCAACTGGTAATGTTGCTCTCTTCCAAACTCATGTAAACTATAGTAAGACTCAGTATTCCAATAAGGTGGGTCAACGTAGAAATATGTTGTGGGTGAATCATACTTTTCTATTACTTCCTCAAATGACATATTTTCACAAGTATGTATCTTCTTCAACTTGGGAATAAACTTGTCATTAGTTAGCCTGTTTGTAAATGCAGTAAACTTGGAGCCATACATACCCTTGTAATCTTGAAACTCTGCGTCAACAGGATCTACACCACTAAATGATGATGCAAGTATGTAAGCATACTTCATAGCTATTGATTGATCCTTCTTACCATCTTGTATCTTGTTTCTAATCTTATCTCTTGCTACTGATTGATTATTACTAGATCTTTCACGTAACTTGTTTATACAATAATTTATCTCTGAAAGAATGTCTTTCTCAATCTTTTCAAGAGTAGAAGTGCCACCCTCTAAATAATGAATGTGTGTAGCTATTTGATGGCGACGAACCTTGTCTGATAAAAACTTCTTCAACGCATTACGACCAAACATTTCTTTCTTACACTGATAAAAGAAATCACTACATTCTCTACTTAGTTCTGGTTGCCCTTTGGTTTGAACTGGTGGATTCTTACTCTCAATAAACTTCATAAACTTCTTTGGCTCTGACGTACAACGAAATAGATTTACCATGTAAGGATTGAAATCGTTGTAAATAACATTCTGTGTTCTTTCATGGATGTCAGAGTTTACATACACCCAAAATGCACCACCAAATACCTCTACATACGTTTCACACTCTGGAATGTAACTACTAATCCAATCTGCCATTCTATTCTTACCACCAATATATGATATGATAATAACCTCGTTTCCTTACTCGTTATCTTCTTTTTCATCCACTATCTTTAATAAATCTTCTAACGAATGTAAATTCTGTTTCTTACTTTTTATTTCATTTAATCTATTCATTTGTTCTTCATCTAAACCATTTTCAATAACGCCACCCAATTCCTCAAAATTACCTAATAAATTTTTAAAATAAGCGTCGTTGTCTCCTATAGGGTCTATAAATTCTTGGTCTTCTTGATCAATAAAAATCTCTAATAGAGCAATGTATTCTTCTAATTCTTGAATGTATTTTGTTAACTCATCTTGTCTTTTTGTAAGTTGATCAATAACATTAATTAATTTATTTAAATTTTGTGTCTTACTATTTCTACTCATCGTATGATCTCCTAATCTACATAATAATATACACATTTATTGTCAAGATGTCAAGAATTTTCTTTTATTAATTTTGCTATGTCATTTTTTATAATTTCTTTACTTTCTTTAAGTTGTTTTTCTTTTATTCTTATTAAAGTTAATCCTTCTTTTTTGGCCACCCAGTTCTTTGCCATGTCATTTTTTTTAGCCATCATTGCTGTATAGTCGGGTTTATTTCTTTCACCATGATAATAATCAGAATCTACTTCTATTAAGATTTTTTGATCTGGTAAATAAAAATCAAAATACCTATAACCTAATTTATACTTTAATGGTTTTTCTCTTTCAAAAGTTATCTCAAGCTCGGTTAAGATGTTAAAAACAATTATCTCCAAACTACTCATTTCTTTATTTGTCCTATTCATCGGCCGAGCTTGGCCTGCTTCAAGTAATTTGTTTTTAAGTCTCTTTACACTTCCTTTATTATATTTTCGTTTCATCTTCGCCATAAACAGAAGAGTAGGGTTCTGCTAGTATTTTGTCTTCTTCCTTGTTTCTTTCTTCTAGCTTTACTATTCTTTCTTTCTGCATCTCTAATTCTAATTGTAAATTTTTGGCATGATCTCTATATTTAGCCACCATTGCCTCTGTGTTAACAATTCTCTTATGAATAGCTAAAAGTATCTCATGTGGCTCTGCATTTGAAGCCATATCTATTTGTTGTTGTGTTAGAATGTTACTCATTGCCTTTATCACCTTCCTCAATAATGTCTTGCAAGTAATCTAAAACATTATTAACTATAGGGTTGTTATTAACTGCAGAATTATTTTGTTCTTTGCCCTTACTAATAACCTTTTTTACTACCTTTTTTACTGGCTCCACTTTTTCTTCTGCTAGATTAGGTATCTTTGATACTTTAGAAGCTAATCCTAATAAGTCTACATTTAAATCATGAATAGATAATTTTATCTTTTGAACCTTTTCAATTAAATCAAAAATTTCGGACTGAGATAGTATCTTGCTAATTGTCTTATCCGCCAAGGTAATACTAATGTTTTCATCAAAACTATTAACACTTGACTTTAATAGGGTAATCTCTCCCAACGCAGCAATTACATTATCCATTTCTTTTATTTCTTTATTATTCATCAGCTGTCTCCGGCTCTATGATTATCAAACCAATGTCAATAAGATTTCCTTCAGCATCTCTTTTTTCCTGCATGTCATAATTACTTAATAGTCTGGGTATACTAGCTCCACTATTATCATACATGTAATAAAGCAATCTATTAAAAGCGGTATTATCCTCATCTAATAATGATGAATCATAAATAGTATTACAAATAAACCATTGTTTAAAAATTTCATTTTTTATTAACTCCTCATTATCAGCTATTTCTGGAATGTTCTTTCTCAACTTGTCAGAAACACTCAAAAGCTCTTTTTGAATAAACTTAACTCTATTATCAATAAGTTTTTCATCAACATCTAAAATTTTATCTTGCTCCTCTATTTGACTCATAATTAACCTTTCTTATAGGTGCCGAAACTAATTATAAACATTTACAGAATACTTGTTGGGCGATAACCTTTTATGAGAGATACCAACCTGCATGATGTTTTCTAATTAGTTTCGACAGTTAAACTATATCGTCTTCTTCTGAATCTTCTAAAAAATACTTTTTCTCTTTTTTGTTCAAGCTATAGATACTATAATCATGTTCATCATCATCTTCATTAAATTGATCAACATCCACATCTCCATCATTTATCAATTTGCTCATCACTACATCAATGTTAATAGGAATAAAATTGTCAGCGCCTATTGGATTGACTATTATTGTAGAGTAAGGTGATGGTATTAGGTTATTAAATGTTGTGTTGTCTTTCTTAAAAGTTGCAACTTCCATGTTGTTTTTCATTATAGTGCCTATTCTAGCTAAAGTAAACTGAACTAAAACTATTTTATTACCAAAAGATCTTGACAAACTCTTTGCAACAACTTTTTTATTTACATAATTAGAGGCAATAACCTCTTCTGTAAAGCCAACAATAACTTTTTCTCCACTAGTCAAACTAACACTATAAAGACTATTTCCTTCTACATTACTTATAAACCACATTTTCCAGCTATTTTTAATTAAATGATTTATTATTATTTGTGCGCCTAATCTACCATTATTTTTTTCTATTTGTTCTGTAGACCACTTTCTCTTATCTATTTTCATTTTAGCTCTCCTTAATAAATATTAAATAATCTACTACAGAGGGCTTGAATCTGATAACTTTATTATTTCATCTTCACCAATAAGTGCTGTCTTACCGAAAGTAACACTTCTTCCAAAAGTATCAGAGTTAAGCTTGGCGATAATAACCTTGCCAGGTATAAGGTCATCTTCATGATATTGTAGTTTGTTATGCCAAACACGAAATGCTGAACCATCATCGGCGCGGACATTAGCGTAAGGCTTGCCCTTCTTGGTTTTCAACATCTCTACCGTTCTTATCGTTAGCCACACTGGCGAATGTTCTTCCTCATCATCATTGAAGTCAGAAATGTGATTGACGCCGGAATTTTGTAATATCTGGACAACCGATTCCCATCGTTGCCGGTTTTCAGTAATCCGAAACCCAACATACTGCAATTCTTGTCTAACAATTTCTGTCTCTGTATATTCATCAGTTGGGATTATCTGAAAATAGTCAAGAAGTCGATTAATTTTTGCCCCACTAATAAGTTCTTTAATGGTTAGAGACTCATCATCGAATAACTTTTGACAAACAACTTTTAGATTCTTTTTCGACATAGTGGCTAAATTATAATAAACCTCAACAGCATTTATCAAAGACTTACGAGAAAATTCAATACCACAAAACTGCAGTCCATCAAATAGACCTAAAGAGATAAGTATCTTAAGATCGTTAGCGGAAATCATTTTGTATTGTAAGTTATCCTTGAGAAACTCGGTGAAATCTATCCAACCACCGTCGGGGGTATGTTTCTTTATTTTGTTTAACACCGACTTACCTAATCCCTTGATGCCAAGAAGTCCTACTAGAAAGTCGTCTTGAGTTACCTTAAAGTCAAGAGAGAAGTTGTTTATAGTTCCCAAACTAACAGTAGGATTGTTAAGAAGATCACGAGCCATAGAAAGACACAAAGCTATTTCATCATGATCATCTGCGTGATGATTAGCCATAACCTCAATAAACTCTGCAGGGTATTTGGCCTTAAAGTATGCCGTCCAATAAGCAAGTATACTGTAACTAATTGCATGGGACTTATTAAATAGATAACCCGCGTTATCAATTAGATTGTTTGCAACACTTTTAGTTTCTTCAATAGGTAAGATTAACTTATCGGGGAAATCGTATAGGTGTTCCTGTAAATAATCATTACACTTCTTCTTATCCAAAGACTCAGCTATCTTACGCAGAATGTCACCTTCGCCAAAACTTAGACCAAGCATATTGAACATCTGAATAAATTGCTCTTGATAAATCATAATCCCTTCAGTAGGTCGTAAGATGTCATCAAACATTGGATGCAATTCATTTACAGGTTCTTCTTGTCCATTCTTTCTGTGAATAAAAGAATCAAGTGCACCCATCTTGATAACGCCAGGCCGATAGATAGCATTAACAGCAGCTATATCTTCTATGTTTTTAGGACCGACTTGTGAAATTACACGTGCAATGTTTGATCCAGAGAACTGAAAGATACCATAAGTTTGGCCCTTGCCAAGTAAATCATACGCCTTATCATAATTTATTTGCTCCTCCTCAGATAACTGATCTCTATCTAAAGGCATGGAATAAAGTTCGGGTAAGGTCATTCCCACTTTATCCATCACATCTTTTAGAATAGATAAGGTAGAGATACCCAACATATCAATCTTGAGGAATTTCATCTTTGCCAGTTCGTCTATCTGCCATTCGGTAACTAAAATAGTATCATTAGACTTACGAAGGGGCATCATGTCATACAGTGGACTAGAGGAGATAATAACACCACCTGCAGCCACGGTCTGATTACGAACGTTTCCATTCAAGCGATCAATTGTCTCTACAAAGTCTTGACGCTCTTCTAAAGGCAATTCATCCACAAACTTACGGACTTCTGCTTTTTCTGACATTATCTCACTGAAAGATGCCATGTCTTTATTGAGAGAGATGTGACCAGAGATTGTCTTAGCTATTTTGTTAGATTCTGCAAAAGGAAGATTCTTATCTTTAGCTAAATCACGAAAGAGAGTATTAGCTGAATAACGAGCATAAGCACAAACATTAGCTATGTTTGCAGCGCCCCACTTCTTCGCCACATAGTCCTTCACGCGTTCACGATCTTGATCAGCAAAGTCATTGTCAATGTCTGGTTCTTTAATACGAGTAGGATTCATAAAACGTTCAAAAAACAAATCATACTTAAGAGGATTAAGATGTGTGATTCCAAGTAACCAACACAACAATGCGCCACTGGCACTGCCGCGGCCGGGGGACATTAGTATGTCATTGTCGTATGCCCATTTGCAAAAATCTTGAGTAATCAAAAAGTAATCTATGTATCCTTTATCTGCCACCAAGTCTAATTCTTTCTTAAGAGCAGATGCATATTTTACTATTTCATCTTGAGGTATTTGACCCGCCTTTACCTTTTCTTCCATACCAACTTTTAATTGATGAACTATGTATTCTTTGTTATCTTTGAACCCTTCGGGTGTCTTGAAGTTTGGTTCTTTTAAAGTTTCTAAGTCTAACTTAGCATTACAACGAGTAGCTATTTCTTTTGTGGACTCAATAGCTTCTTCTAAGTATTTGTCCTCAATAAGATCACCGTATCCATTATCATGCCACAAATCACGCATCTCTTGTTCACTAGCCAGATACAAAGTGTGGACCCCTGCTTCATCAAACTTTCCGTCTGTGTTCATACGCCAAAGAAAGTCGTGAACCTTGTCATGTTGCTTAAGAACAACATGAACATCGTTTGCTAGAACACATCTAACGTTTTGATACTTCTTCCGAAACAACTCAATCAAAGCAACATTGTAATCTTTTTGTATGTCAAGGTCATGCGGATGCAACTCTATGAAGTAATTATCTTCACCAAAGATACTCAACATACGATCAAAAAAATCTGTCATCTTATCAGTTTGTTTAGATTGTAGATACCGCGCCATGTTACTAATAACACAAGTAGTGGTGGCTATTAGACCTTCAGAATGTTTTTCTAAACAATTGAGATCAATACGGGCTTTGCCGTAGTATCCTTCAGTATTTGCAAGATAATTTAATCGGAATAGATTCTTGAGTCCTATGTCGTTTTCTGCCAGTAGTAAGAGGTGCGGTGATCGTAATCTTAATTTGTTTTTCTCCCTCACTTCAGTGGCAGTAAGGCCTTCCTTTTCTTCATCGGATAGGCCTCTTTGATACATGTCCTCAACGCAATACATCTCATTGCCTAAAATTGGTTTGACTCCCACATTAGTCATCTCTGTATAAAATTCAAATAAACCTGCCATTGTGCCGTGGTCTGTAATAGCACAAGCTTGCATACCTAATTCCGCGCAACGAGCAGCATAGTCCTTAGCCTTACCAACACCATCTAACATTGAGTATGTCGTGTGCAAATGTAAGTGAGTAAATGTTTCTATCTTCTTGTTATACAAGTCTTTCAAATCATTCTCCATTCTCAAAAGTTATACAAGTAATATAACTAATGATTTTTATTTTGTCAAGCATCTTATTTTTCTCCTATCAATCTTCCCACTTATAATTATTTAGATTTTCATCATCATCATCGTCATTATCATAAATTCTTTTTTCATAATAATAGGTGTCTTCCCGCTCATCTTTTTCTAACTTATCCAACCACATCGCCATAGCTATTATAGTTATGGTGTTTGTTATACTAATAATAAAAAGCATCAAACCTAAACTCATTTTACCTCATACCACATTGGCTTTCTTGATTCATCTTTCCAAACAGCTATTGTATGTTTCTCATTCATATAATACTGACGATAAGATGTTATACTATCTCCCTCAATCTTACAATAATCTGGCATACATTGAGGTGGTTCTGTAAACGGACCATCTGGCAAGTTTATTGGGGTCTCTGACAAGACTACGGAATACTTGGTATCACATAGATGT
>Ga0070750_10002393_pt1 | contig 10382 bp, 10 predicted proteins | sample VirMetDEL_Nov_24_FD_77013 | JGI IMG/M metagenome (GOLD analysis project Ga0070750, IMG submission 77013) | Aqueous microbial communities from the Delaware River and Bay under freshwater to marine salinity gradient to study organic matter... | ecosystem: Environmental > Aquatic > Marine >... | reverse complement strand
AGGGGGCTTCATCGCCGCAGGGCGTGTGGAGGAAGACGAGGCTAAGCGTGTACTCATCAAAGAGATACTCAAGAGAGATATCGATAGCGAGGAGGTAGCTATCAATACCATACGAGAAGGTATTGAGCACGGAAAGACTATGCCTGTGCAGGACGTGGTTGACAATGAGAACCGGATAAAAAGAGAGATGCTCATCAACGATGGGGATATGTCTTTTATTTCCGACTCTGATTCAGACTACCAATGGATACACCGCTTTGCCATTGGAGAGATCCCTAAAGGTCTCGACACTGGCAACGCAAGGCTAGACCAGTACTTCAGATACAAGTCTGAGTTTGTTATTATCAACGGACACTCTAACGTAGGTAAGACTACGATGGCATTGTACCTAATGGTGAATTCATCCATACGCCACGGATGGAGATGGATTATATACAGCTCTGAGAATAAGACAGCCGCTATTAAGATGCGACTGATGGAGTTTATACTAGACATCCCTATCAATATGATGACCTATGCCGAGCGCACAGCTGCTTTCAGCTGGGTGTCAGAACACTTCAAGGTGATATCGAACTCAGATGTGTACAGCTATATGGACCTGATCATCTTTGCTGAGAAGCTAATCCAATACGAGGGCAACTACCAAGGCTTCTTTATAGATCCTTACAACAGCTTGAAGATACAGATGGGTCAAGGCTCAGCACTATCTACCCACGACTACCACTACGAAGCGGCTAGTGAGCTGTTGACCTTCACCAATAGACACGATATGGCTATGTGGCTTAACGCACACTCAGTGACTGAAGCACAGAGACAGAAGGGTCCAGATGGATTGCCTGTCGCTCCGTTCGCAGAGCAGACTGAAGGAGGCGGTAAGTTCGTGAACCGCTCTGATTCGTTCCTGACGTTCCATAGGAAGGTCCAAGCACCCACCTCTGATGAACGTAGAACTATGGAGTTCCACGTCCGCAAGGTACGCTCACAAGAAACCGGTGGTGAACCTACTCCATTGGACGAGCCATTCCTATTCAGGATGAACATAGAGCGCACTGGATTCGATACACTTGATACTCATAGGAGATTATTTGAGCCATTGGTGATAAAAAATGAGCAAACTTACTTTGAAATCTGATTGCTATTGGTTAGATTTGTTATATGTACGTAGATTATAACGAAGTCATAATCATCCTCCCTAAGCCGCCAAGCCTCAACAAGTGGTATTCAGGCAAGCACTGGTCAATAAGAAAGAGCCAGAAGGAAAAATACACCAAGCACATTAAGGAACAGCTAGATACGATCGACCCATTTTGTATGGATCGTTTCGTGATTGACGTAACCTATAACTGTCGCTACGATGTAGACAATGCCATCACTTGTGCCAAGTTTCTTGCAGACTACTTGCGTGCCGAGGGATATGTTGAAGATGACAACCCTAAGTTTTTCACTTCACAGTCAACAACATATAACCCAGAATTAAAGAAAGATGAGTTCAGAGCAAAAATTAAATGCTATGGATATAAAAGCCGTGAGTAAATCCTACTACACGGCTCTTTATATGGTGCACGATTTAACAACAGACCTTTACGAATCCATTCACGATGACAAAGGCAATCCTATTCTAGACGAAGAGTTCTTATACCAGCTGATACAGCAGTACAAGAAGGTCGTTCGTGGAGAACTAGATATGATTAAATCTGCAGCAGCACAGCACAATGAGTCAAGATAAGATAGTACTGGTATTTTTAGACTCGATGAATGGTATCAACTTTCATCGACTACAGACTCCATTGCTGAGACTTATGTCTCAAGGTATGCGTGTACATTTCTTCAAAGACTTTGACGAGCTGAAGACCTTTAACACGGACTTCATCTCTCACATTATAGTTTCAAGAAGATGCACGGTCAATAACTACAAAGCTTTTAATGAATGGCTCAAGGCTAACGACATCAAGCTTGTGCTTGATCTCGATGATTACTGGGAGCTACCTAAATACAATGAAGCATACAAGTACTACAAGAAGATAAAGTCTGTAGAGATTGTAGAGACCATAAAGATGTCAGACATCATATGGACACCTTCGAAATATTTAGGTAAGCTTATGTCTAACATCAATCCTAAAGCTGAGGTATACATCATACCAAATACACTGGACCTAAATCAAGAGCAATGGAAACAGAGAAAGAAGCCTAGCAAGGAGGTTAGGTTTGGATACGTGGGTGCAAAGAACCACGGTCGAGACATCAACCTGATATCATACAGCTTCGAAGGTAAGGAGATGTACTGCGTAGGTCTTGAGGATTATCCAGAAAGATTCAAGGCATCACACGTTCTGCTTCCAACATCTATTGGTGAGTACGGAAAGATGTACGAGAACTTTGATGTTTCTCTGGCGCCGCTTCAAGGCGGCACCTTCAACAAATCTAAGAGTGATCTAAAGGTTGTTGAGGCGGGATACACAAGAAGCTCTATCATAGCTTCTAACACCATCCCCTACAAAGGAAGCATAGAGAACAATGTAACAGGTTTGCTGTGCTCTACGCCAAGGGATTGGAAGAACGCCATCGAATCTATGACTAAGGAGAAGCACCGTGAGCTGTCAGGCAATCTGAACAGACACATTAAGAAGCACTACGACTTGGACAAGTTGAACAAGATAAGAACAGACTCTCTAGGACTTTAATATGTTTATCAAAGAACAAGAGCTGTTCGAAGCTTTAAAGAACAGCTTCATACCAGACCTAACGCCAAGCCATAAACAGATGGCAAGGTATGACTGCTACTCTAAGTCTCACAACCTAGACATAGAGCTCAAGTGTAGAAAGAAACACTACGATGATTTACTGATTGAAAAGAAGAAGTATGATGCGCTTATATTAAGAGCTGTTAGCTTCGGCACCTCACCAGTGTATATCAATTCAACACCTGTTGGTGTATGGGCGTTCAGGATACTTGAGATAGGCGAACCCTCTTGGGAAACAAGGGGGATGCCCAAGACCTCAGAGTTTTCACAACGCCAGTTTATCGATAAGGTTGTAGGCTATTATCATATTGATTTAGGGGTGGAGATTACGGACAAAATTAAATAACCGTCAGGTTATATTTTGTACCTTGCATCTCCTTTGTTTAACCCTGTAAAATACATTATGATATGGCTGAAGATATCAACCTCAGCGAAGACTTCGCAGACTTCGTAAATGAACTGGCAACTAGCGAAAAGAATAGCAATGCGTGTTCAATAGATAACCCGGAATGCGAAGGCTGTGGGAGCTAAGCGAAGAATATAATTTAAGAGAGGGGTCTTTACAACCCCTCTCACCACTTAATTTAATTGACTATGAATAAAACTCAACGAGAAATCGAGGACGTACTACAGGTACGTCTATCCTTTATGCAGCTAGAGGATTACTGGGACAAGTACTCAAGAAAGAACAACGTCACTAGCAGCAGACTACGAGAAAACGTAATACACCGATACGCATTCTGCCACGCAGTAAGGGAGAATGCTAGAATGTCTTTGCAGAAAATTGGCAGGCTGGTTAAGCGTGATCACGCAACAGTTATATGGGGATGCAAGAACCACGAGATGAACTACAGGTTCGACTCTGATTACAGAATCATATACGATAATATCAACCAAGAGATACAGCATATGCTTCTGGAGAACGGCGTGGTCCCCAAGACCATAGCCGATGGCGATGATGTTAGAAATGTACACTTCAAGTTTCTAGATCTGTCAAAGAAGCTAAGAAGTTCTATCAAAACAATCAACAGCTACAAGGTGGAGATGAAAAAGGTAGAGGTGTACAAGAAGCATATCGCAGAACTGGAAGCTAAAAATCAAAGGCTTAATAAAGAATTATCTAGATTAAAGAATCTACTCTAACAATTAAATTAAATACTATGGGTACTCACTCAAAAATTAAAATGCCGCCTAAGCTGTTTAAAAAAATAACTAGAGAATATAAGCGCCGATATAAACTTAATCCATTAGAAGCCACCAGAAAGAGGGAGAACGTAATCAGCAGACACTGTCTGGGTCTAATCCTTCAGGATGAATTTCATATGGGTGCTACAGATATAAGCTCCCTGATAGGATGCGACCACGCCAACATACTCTACGGAAACAAGAAGGCGGAGGAACAGATAGCTGTTAGGAACGCACAGTACGTTAAGTCGCTGGAGAATTGGAAGCGCATCTTCAAGAGGAACGACATAGAAGTATCCGATACTGAAGACACAACACACACAATAAAGAATAGAATAACAGCTGTTATTAGTGATGGCATCACAGACTCGCTTATACTCAAGGAAGAAGTAGGAGACGTCTTAATAGATGTGTTAAGAACTTTCGCACCAGAGTATGTGGAGGAAGACTAACCTTTACGTATATTTGACCTGATTCTTATCCTGCTTTTCTCATAGTCATCTCTAAGCAGCGAAGGGTTCCTTAACGGGAACCCTTCTTTTTTTTAGCCTTAGCGTAACAGCATTGCCCGTCACACTCCTTTGGCTCTATTTCACAATACTCAATCTTTCTGGGGGTATTGTCTCTCTTTCTCTTACTCATTAAACAGATACTTATCGATTAGTCTTTTTCCTATGATTAGTGCTAATACTATTAGCGCAAAGTAAAAAACTAATCCCTGTATCTTTTGGAAGAATGTTTTTTGTTCAACATATACAAATTTTTCAAATGGTACTTCAATCTGTTTCACTATCGTATCCGAGTCGCATTTTGCGTCTATAATAAGTGTGTCCACATTCCTTATTACTTTCACTTTCAGCCTTTCCTTTTCTACTACTATAGTATCTTGTTGCTTCGTAATCACAGTATCCGTGGTAACCACAGGCGGCACTACAACCGTGTCCGTCACAACCAGCGTGTCTTTTTCCAGAATCGTAGGATCTTTTTTCACCGCTCGCTTTAGGTGCCACTGAGCGCTGCAGCTCATCAATGAGCTTACTAGAATTAACTTTACCAGCCATTTCATTCGTTTATATCTTCAGAATTAATTAACGTGTATGTAAATGAGTTGCCCCAAGCATCCTTAGCCTTATTTACAATATCCATAAATAGTTTGAAATCGTCATTAGCAGCAAAGACTTGGCAACCTGCAGACCACTTATCTACTCTTGTAGACTCGCCGCCTTCTCTGGCTGTAGCTCTGTGGATGTTGATTCCGTAGATGCCCTCGTGTACGTCATCATCAATGAAGTCATACACATCATCCTTGTTTCCGTCTCTGTATACCTTAACAGCTTTCTTTTGTCTCAATGCTTCATACTTACCTCTGTGTAATCCAACCTTATGAGAACCTCTGTATTGCCCTTCTTTCAGAATTGCAACACCATCCTTGTTTAGAATCTCAGTTCTCGCCCAGTGTGTTCCCGGATCTGTAGTAGCCTTAAAACAATGAAAGTTCCATTCTCCATTCTCATCTTTGTACGAGATAGTAATGCAGTCATCAAACCTGTTGGTTATCTCAGCTGTATCACCGTTACGCACACCTACAATGTTTACATCGTAGTTGTCCCCAGTGAACCACTTGTAACCCTTGTCTATTACTGCGGCTTCAATCTGTTCCCTTGTGTAGCAATTCATAATTTATTTTTGTTTAGCGAATTTTTCTAATCCTGCAATACCAAATGATCCAAGAGTCACTATAACAAAACTGTTATAAGTAAAATCATTGATATGTAGGTCTTTACCAAACGCACCAGTGATCACATCGGCTAGCATCACCAACACCATTACAGCAAAGGAGAGAAAACCTATAATGGTTTTCTCGTTCCAGCTGTTATCATCCTTAAATATATCTGTAAACTTCATTATATATCTTCAATCTTTAATTGTATGTACCGCTTGTTAAAATTAGCAACCAATTTGTATCTTTCTTTTTCTAATTTATCTAGTATATTCTCTTGCTTCAGCGGATCCTCAATGTTTTTTGCTTTATCTTCAGCCTCACTGATTTTTTTCAAACGGGATCTGTAAGCCTTACCCATCTTATACATTTCGTATATCTTCTTGGCATCTGCTCCTTTGATTATACCTGCCTTTACTTCCTCAAACTTTTGGTTAACATCAACAGTTCTGTCGTAGAACTGAGTAATATTTGAATACTTGTATGGCTGTCCGTTGAAGATGCGTACAAAAGGAATCTGTCTGGATTCTAACTGGTCCCAATTGCCAGTCATAATTTTATCTATAGCGTTTACAGATCTTGTAGTAAACTTACCTGCACCACCAGTAAGGCTCTCTATTATAAAGTCAATATTATCTGGATTGACATCTATATATCCTGATCTATACTCAGATCCTCCAGTGACTTCGTTCAACCACTTAGCAGCTGCTTGTGTCCATCTGTAACCACTTTCTTTTCCTAATTGAGAATCCGGCTTTGGAGCTGGATCAAATGGGAAGTTCTCTCTGTAGATCTTCTGCCCAAAATAGTCTTCGTTAAAACCTATAGCTATTGGAATCTGAGTAGCAGTAGGCATAATAAACTTAATAAAGAATTTAGAAGCATCTTCACTGGTAGGGAAGTTAATTGGAGAGAAAGAACCTATCGCAGTCTGCGCTATTGCCGATGCTACTTCTCCCGGAGTCTTGGTACCCATTAAGCCTTCAGCCGTATAAGATCCCGCTACATAGAATGTATTAGCTCCATACGGTAAAGGTATCTTCCAGTAGTCCCTGCCGTTAGGCTTCATAATAATTATGTTTCTTTCCTTTTCGAAATCAGGTATCTTAGAGTAGAAAGATTCTCCATCTTCATCATCATCACTCATCCACTCATTGAATACCGACATAACACTCCCCATAATGTACAATCCCACAACCATCTTCTGTGCTCTTGTGAGGTGGTACTTTCTATTACCTTCGCCATCTATTTTGTATGATGGCTTTAAGGTACGCAACAATCTAGAGCTACCCTGAACAGAGGCATTGAAGAACAGATATAAGCTGTTACCTGCCTGTCCCCATTCCCCACTCTTGTTAAAGTTAACTGTTAGGTTCTTTGCAAGCTCGGCGGCTTTGGCTCTGGAGATCCCAGCCTTCCGAGCATTGACATACGCTGATAAACGAACTGCGTTCTCCACAGAGGAGTTTAAACGTTCGACTAGGCTGGCTGCAGCTTTCCTTGCGCCATCTCCTTTACCTCTTATCAATTTCTCGATGTCTTTGTTTATCTGATCTGCAGGTTTGCTATAGAACCATTCAGTCTTAGCACCGTCCTCCAAGAACTCCTTGTAGTACTGATCCATCTCCTTGTTTCTGGAGGCTTCCTTCTTGCCAGTCCATCCACCCTCAATAGCGAATATAGTTTTAAGCGCAGGGTATACATCGGCAATTGTCTTGCCTACAATGTCCTTATCTTTTATCAATCCATCGTCTAGATCTTGTTCAGCATACAAGTTCAGCACAGCTGTTTGAATATCTCTAGTGAAGTTACGGAATACGAAACCGGGATCGTATGTGGTAATCAAAGCGCTTTGAAATCTGTTAAACGCACCTAGATATTTAGTAAGCCACTGAGCCTTAGTAACATTAGCACCTCTAAGGGCATCGGCTAGCTTGACATCCTTAAATCTAATAAACTTGTAATCACCATCAATACGAACGGATACCATATTCTCGTCAAGAAGATAATCAGAAACAGATTTAGCAACTGCTACCACCTTGCCATCACGCAATGAAGTCTTGTAGTCTTTCGACTTTTCTGGATCTACAACTTCGTAAATATCTTTATTAGGGTTGTTCTTGGCTAGTTCATAGAACTTACGCATAACGTCGTTCTTAGCACCTCTAATAATTGTAGTGGTGTTAGATATGATAGCCTGAGTCAAAGGAGAGTCTGCTTTTCTTTTACGACCCTTAGCTCTTCTTTCTTTGGCACGTACCTCTAGTTTGCCCCCGCCCTCAATAATCTCTGAGCCGAACTGCTCGTCTGCGAAACCTCTAAGCGGTACGTAGTTTTTATATGTAGCGTTAAACGCATCTATAGTACCCTGAGATTCTAGCCCAGATTCAACCAATCTGTTTCTAGTATCCGCTATCAATTCTCTGATAGCTGTTATTGCTGGACGAATCTTCGGAGACAGCTGAGACACATCTGGAGATGTTAGATTGAGATCATACTTAGCTAATATCTTTCTAGCTTCTACATCAGTCATACCAGAACCATCCTTCACTAACGCATTGTCATAGAAGAATCTGTAAGGAGTTGAACCATAGATCAATAAAAGGTCGGTCAAGTCAGATGACTTAAGATCTCTCTTGTTAGCTTCTACCTCTAGGTATTGTTCTTTAGAAATACCTAGTAACTCAGATACCTCTGTTGGAGTCATACCGCTTTTCTTTCTCATTTCAGATAGGCTCTTGCCTATGTCTGTAGAGATGGTACGAAGATATCTGTTACGCTCCTGAGCGTGCATAGCATACAGCAAATCGTTAACCTCATCCACTGACAGACCAGACTTCTTGATCTTGCCAGCAATATCTTTTATTCTGTTTTCTGTTTTGTCTAGCTCGCTCTTAGCCGCACCGTGCATCAACACCTCCGCATTACGGAAGTCTTGGTCTAGACCAACAGGCTTACCTGTAGCGTACTCAATATCTTCTTGGATGACAATGATGTCTCTGTAGCTATCTTGTATTTTACGTCTAGTAAGATCTACAAAGCGCTCAAAAACATTTCTTTTTCTTGACTTCCAAGTATCCGATGCAGCAACATCTTGATCCACCTTATTGTCTATCTGAGACTTAAGCACACCCTCTTTGTTATCTTCAATAGCAGAGTATGTTTCCTTAGCGTTCTCTTCTTGTTTTACTTGGTCTTCAATCTGGAAGCGTACCGTTTCTCCTTTAGAGCCCTTGTATTCCTCTACCTCGGATATCTGTTCTTTTACAGCTCCTTGGATACCTCCCTCAGCAATAATATTGTTTGCTCTAACGATGGCATCTTGCCTTCTTTTTTCAGCCGCTGTGAGATCTGCTCCAGCTTCTGAAAATCTTTTCTGCGTTTGTTCATCTGTTTTTATTTTACTGTTTAATGCTTCTACAGCTGTTACATAACTAAAGCTTGGAGAGACGTTTCCAGCCTTGGTCCATAACTCTTGCTCAAAATACCAAATAACAGCTTGTAATTCACTAACATCTAGATTTAATTTTTTAGCAGCTAGCGTTACAGCTTTACGCATAACGTCACGCTCTCTGTCTGTTCTCGGAGTTTCTTGGATTACTTGCTTACCGTCTACAGTAGATAGCATTGTACCCATATATCTGTTCCAAGTACGGCTCCACCAAAGATCCATAGTGATAGTATCTCCAATACCGATCATATTTTGATAGAAGGCACCGATCTTTTCACCAAAAATAAATGCGCCATTACGTTTACCAACAGCTACCTTTCTTACATTGCCGTCAGCGTCTGGCACTCCCTTATTATACTTTCTTAATTCAGATACTGGCTGAGGCTTCTCAAAGAACTCAATAAGCTTATTGATATCCTTTCCTACAGCTTCATATACCTTTTCAATCTTTGTGAGCTGTTGTGCCACGATGTTTCCTCTGGCTGTGAAGCCAGCAGGCTTTGGATAACCTTCTTTGAGATTTGACTTCTTGGCTTCAAATAACTTTGGTGTACCATCCTTAAATACTTCTGGGTTACCCAAGGCGTCTACCTTTTGTACAATGTATTTAGTCTTTGTTTCACGCACTATAACACCCGTACCTATAGCAACTCCCTTCTTAGTAATGAAAGATATTTTGTCTTCACCCCAGTTTTTAGCAAAGTTTACAGCATCTCCGTTAGAGCGCACCCATAAAGTGTATGCAGTCTGTAAGTTTTGGTTAGGGTTTGTCCCTGAAGAAGTGATTGCAAGAACCTGCTTAAACAACTTCATCTGATTTGGATTAGCAAGCTCAGGAAGCAATACAGTCATCTTGTTTTCAAACTCAGTAATATCCTCTATATACCAAGTCATACCAGATTCTCTAGGTCCTTTTTTAAGAGTGTATAAAGACTCTTCAAATATGTTGTTTAAGAATCTAGATATAAGATCTTCCTCAGAAGAATTTGGTTCTAACTTATCTTCAGCGAATCCGTTTAATACTTCAGCAACCGCATCTTTCTTTGCTTTTTGCTTAGGCGTATCATCGCTAATTATCTTGATCGCTTCTATCTGCTCACGAGTTTGCCCCTTGACTTTTGCAGCCTTACTAACGGGTTGAGACTTAACAGGCTCAACACGACCCTCTAAGGCATCTAAGAATCCATTGATAAAGTCAAACGCTTCCTCCTTAGACTTAATAGCTGTGTCGTCTATCTTGAGTCCTAGTATATCATTAAGTATTCTAACAACAGCTTTTCTGATT
>Ga0070750_10002390_pt1 | contig 10388 bp, 20 predicted proteins | sample VirMetDEL_Nov_24_FD_77013 | JGI IMG/M metagenome (GOLD analysis project Ga0070750, IMG submission 77013) | Aqueous microbial communities from the Delaware River and Bay under freshwater to marine salinity gradient to study organic matter... | ecosystem: Environmental > Aquatic > Marine >... | reverse complement strand
CTAAAAAATCCTTGTTTTTCATGACACCAGAACCAACCTCTATCTTCGCCTTGATCTTCGTTAGTGTGATAATATCTTACACTGCCTCGAGTCTCGACATAAGTCTTTCTGCTCTGTTCGTTACTTGTTTGTACCATCGTGAATCTCTGCCTTCTACAGCAGCCTCTTTCCAATCACCACTCTGCAGCGCTGCATTGTGCTTTTTAAATTTACTTAAGCGCGTAAGTCCCATATTAAACATCATGTTAGCAACGATTTGCTTCACCTCTTCAGGATATCCGTCCCATGCATCATGTAATTTTTTACAGTCTTCAATAACTGTTTGTACATCTTTTTCGAAGCATTCATCCACTCTTTCTTCAGATACTGGAGTTCCAACTTCTTGGCCATGCTCAGGATCAGAATCTAAAACTAGATGTCCGATACCAAAGGTTGCATAACCTAAATGATCGTTATAAATTTCGTAGACAACACCTTCGTCTACTTTTAATGTTTCTTTTAATTGTTCAATATTCATTTCTTTTTCCTGTTCTCTCATCCACCAAATTGCCATTTATACTCTTATTATATATTCATAACTCTATCAATTGGTATTGTATTCCAGCTTGTTTTACTTTTCCAATTGCTTAGAGTATGTTCTCCGTCAAAACTTGCTTCCCAAAATACTAATTCTCCATTAGTATCTTCAGCTGTAAATTGTGTTAAATCTTTTATATAACCATCGAATAAAGTTCCATTTATTGTTACTTCGCTTTCATTAACTTGTCTTTGAGGAAGAAGATAAGGAATAATTTCATCCATTGGACATGCCGTAAAAAATTCTACTAAATCGGGATCATCAATTTCAGCATATCTATCTGGTCCTGAAATATCTGTATTATTACTTATATCATATGTTCCGTATTGCATTTTTAACTTATTTGGAAAAGTTTTATCTTCTAAATTTTGTGATTTTAGATTTTCGTATATTCCTAATATATTTTCCATATATATGTTTGACCCGAAGTTTTCATGTAAGTAAATATCTGCAGATTGCAATGTAGCTGTACTTACATCTTCTTCTACAATAGTTACTCTATCTTCATCTTTAAAGAATTCTTTTAACCAATTAAGAATTCTTACATTATTTTCGTATGCATATACATGTGTTGCTCCATGTTTAAGACATAACCATGTTATAATTCCAGAGCCAGCTCCTAATTCAACTACTGTTTTACCTGAAACATTTGCTTTAATCCATTCTAAATATGCTTCAGTTCTTTCTTTATCGATTGCATAATCGAATACTCTATTTACTATCCAATGTTTCATACTAGTTCGTTCCAAGGTTTAGAAGCTTCTACCCAATCATTAACTTTTTTCTGAGTAGCAGCTTCATCAATAAGTGTATCGTCTTCTGAATCTAATACTGCTTTTATTTGCACGAAGCCATTTCCTTGTGCAAATTCTGCCCATTTTAAAGTTCCATTTGGATCCATTTGATCTTCTACTATCCAGTATTCTATATTTTCCATTATGATATTGTCCATGTTGATCTACTAGTAGTAGTTGTATTTGCATTACTACTTCCATCACCACCTGGGAATAAAGAAGAATCAGTGGTGAATGACGAGGGGCTTCCCGTTTGATAATTACTTAGTGTTGTTTCGGAAGAGCCTGGAGATGCTGACGACCATATCCAAATTCTAGCTGTACCGTTACTATCATAATAATAAGTTGCATCAGTTCTATTTAATGCTAGTGTTGACATGGTACTTCGTGTTGCAGTAAGTGTTGTAAATCCTGAATTACTATTACTTCCTGTGCCTGTAACAATCATTGCTACATTAGTAGTAGTACCTGTGAAAAGAGTGTTGAAATGGACAATACAAGCTAATGTTCCCAGCGTAGAACTTACTCCCCAATTAGATAAATCAGGAGAACCAATAATACTACCTTGAGCCGCATTGTTTCTGCTCGAATCAGATATAAGGCCATCTGAACCACTCATTGTAGTATTATAAGTTGCCATAGCAGCTTGACCGAACCCATGCATGATGTGTTCATATTGAGCACCACGAGGTCCACTTATGTTTGCATATCTTGTTGCGGGCTGTATTTCAACAGAAGTTAGAACACCTGCAACAAAGGAAGAACCATAAAAATCTGAAAAAGCAATCTCGCCACTGGTTGGTATATTTGTTGTACCTGTTCCAGTATTTACATAACCTGAAGAAGCTCCTTTATAGTAATCTGACATTTTAACATCAGAACTATCTGCTCCGCCAAATTCTTCTGCAATTCCAGTATTAGTTGTAACAGTAGTAGTTGTTGTTGGTCCATATACTTTTATTGTATAAGTACTACCACTTGTTGGAGTACCTAAATTACCAATTGTAGTCCATTCACTGTCACTGGAGCCACCACTCATATACCACCAAGTATCGCCATTTTCACTTGAATCGTATGATAAATCGCTTCTATTAATAGTTACTGTTGTGCCTCCACTAGTTATAATTTCTATTTTGTTAAATGTATTATCACTATTAGAAATACCAGTACCATTTAATGCAAATACAAATAATCTTGCATTTATTGGTGAAGCATCAGGAGTTCCCCAAAATATTGCTGAAATTGTTCTTGTGGTACCACCACCGTCTGTATATGAACTAACACCAGATCCAAAATTAGTCATGCCATTATAACGATAGCCACCTATACCAGACCCGTAATTAAATTGTGTATGAACGTATGAGCTTGTCGCGAAAGCACCCTGGTTATAGCCCCATGCATCACCTTGAATAATAGTGACAGGGATAAATGATCCGTCAAAAATTTCATCGAGTTGCTGCATTTGGAAAAGGCCATCAAGACCCGTTGTCCAAGTATCATTTAAATAAACGGGTGTATTGGTTGTAGTCGTCGTTGGGTTTGTATCACCTAAACCTTGTAGTTTTAATTCTCCTGAACTTGGTAATGTCATTACTTAATGATCCCCGATATTAAATCTTCGAATTGTTCTACTTTGGCCACTCTATTCGGCCAATAAATATATTCTTTTTCAGGATTTTTCTTTAAATTTGAGAGCAATGGAAGAATAGAATTATAAAGCTTATTCAGCTTATCTTCTAATTCTTGTGAAGTTGCAGCGGCCGAAGACGCTTCTGTTTTGACAGATTGTACTGCTTCTAATTCGTCTTCATCGACTGCAGTAAATCCGAAATCAAAATTTAATAAATCATCGCTCATAATTTCTCCTGTAATACTATTATTTATACAGTATTTTCAGATACTATTTATAAAAAAGGAACATTTATGAGGATCTTCTATTTAATTCTTTTCGTGCTTCCCTTTAAATCAACTAAATATGCAAACATTTCAATTGAAGGAAACTCTTTTTTTAAATCAAGTAATGCAGTTAAGTTTTCTTTGTGATCATCGAATAATCTTATTCTTGCATACTCACCAGTTTCTAAATACTTTCTAAATATAACTTTTTTATTTTCAGCACTTGAACCACTCATATTACCAGCTCTTTCAACATATACATTCTTCATTGGTATACCATGTGATTCAAATGTTTTTATAAAAAGTTTTTTATCATCCATATCTGCCCTTGCAGTTACAATAATAACCTTTGAACCTTTGGCTGTAGCATTCTTAATAATTGCTTTAGCCTTTTCTATCATGCGACCAATTGGTGTAGCCGTTTGATAAAATATTTTTGCTGATTTAAACTCACCATAATCATACTCTTCATTTGGTCTTAACTTATATGTGTTAAACTCTTGAGGAGTTAGGGCTTTTGTTTTTTTAGTATTTGTATTCTTTACTAGTACACGAGCTTTTGAAACAAATAAAGTATCATCTATATCAAATATAGTTAATCCTTTACCTGCCTTTTCTATTAAAAACTCGTTAAATTTTTTCATAATTCTATTTATAAAAAAAATAAAGTTATGAGTCTTCGTTTTTCTGATCTTTTAGTTGTTTTAAAAGCTCTATAAGCTCTTCTATTGTATTGACATCTTGACTATTTTCAGTATCAATTTCTACATTTATATTAATTTTCATTCCCAAACAATCTTTATGCCTCTTCTTATTAACTCATTTAGACATTTTTGTCTAAGTTTAGGCTTTGCATTTCCACTATTAATATAATCGAATAACTCTTTTTTTGGAGTTTGTTTCATATAAAAGTGTTGTGTTTTTTTCTTACCTGTACTTCTATCTAATAATATTTGTGTTGGTTTAAATTTCGCTGGCATATTACCTTCCTTGGCCTCTATACTTTTTAAATGATCTTTTTTTACTTTTGTTCATAGTGGATGTATCAGGACGTCTTCCTTGACTTGTCCCCTTTTTGATACCTGTATGCTTTTGCGAGAAAGCTCCACCTAATTTTGCCATTATTCTCCTGTTATATAGTTATATATATGCTTCCATTTCCAGAATCTTGGTATTTCACCTTCATAAAAGGCATTATGTTCATGAGCAACAATAATTGGATTTAAACCTAAGCTTTCTCCAACTTCTGCATTTACTGGTTTATCTTCAATCCACCAACAACCTGTATCTTTAAACTTAGCTAACTCTTCATCTTTATCAGCACCACAACCTAAATACACAAAGTCTTCCCAAATCTCTTTACCGAATAGTAATTCTAAGTTTTGAGTTCTTAGCTTTTGTGCATACTTATTAGTACTTAAAGATGTTACACAAATAAACTTATAACCGTGTAACATATTTAGCCTTTTCATATAATATACAGCATCTCTGAGAGGTGGTAAAAATCCAATAGCTGCTGAATCATTAAATTCAGCAACGAATTCGCTACCTTCGGCTTTTGTAACTCCGAATCGTTTGCCTACATTATATTCGCTATATATTTTAGTTTTGATCTTTTTGGTATGTTCCATGAAGTGTGTAAATGCGTATTCCCAGTTACAAAGAACTCCATCGCAATCTACTAATATAATATTTTCTTTCATATTTCTCCTTAACATGGGACTATTATACCAAAAAATGACATGTTTGTACATGCTTTTTGTGAAAAAAAGTTTAACTTTTTTAGCTAAATAACCACATAAAAAACTTGATCTGATAGTACCAAATAGCTCCTAAAGCGATCAAAAGTACTATCCATACTCCAAGTTTAAACCAATCTATTTTACGCAAAATGATTCCTGATTGTTTCCAGTTTATCTTCTGCCTCAGCAATTTTTCCAATTTGAGTTTCAATAGCTTCTACAATATCAGGATGTTCTCCAATACCAGCTGAGTTTCTTTGATATACCATTACATTTGCTTTGGCTACTTCAATTTCACCTTCTAACTTAGCACATAATGCTTTTAATAAATAGTTCATCCTACAAATTCCTCTCCTGGATTCCACTCACAACCTGTAAGTCCACCTGCTTTTAATGCTTGTAGTGTTCTTAATACTTCATGAGCGTTTCTTCCTGTGTCTAATGCATTGATTGATGCGTGTTGTATTACTCTATCTTTATCAATGATGAATGTTGCTCTATAACAAACACCATTTTCTTCATCAACAATGCCTAATTCATGCGATAAGCCTAAACCACAGTCTGCTGCTAATGAATGTCTAATGTTACCAATCAACTCGTTGTCTTTTTTCCAAGCTAATTTACAAAATTCATTATCACCACTGATACCAATGACATTAGCTTCTTCTACTAACATATCCATACCAGCAATTTCTGTTGGACAAATAAATGTAAAATCTTTTGGATAAAAGTAAATAACACTCCAATCATTTTTGAGCGGAGTATAACCCTCATCTACACTTACTTGAACAAATTCGTTGTTTTCATTTACTCCATTTAAAACGAATGGAGGAAACTTTTCACCTACACTTAACATATTATCTCCCAAATAATTTTCTTCTTTTATATTCTGCAATAGTTTCTAATAACTTCTTGCTCCAATTATCGCGATGTTCAATGAATACTTGTGCTCCTTGATCTCCCGCGATTAAAGTAACCAATTGTGTAATTGGCATACCTGTTCTTTCTTCCCACATAATAGCGTATGCAGTTTCTTGTATAAAATAATTTTCACAATATGATTTCTTTTTTAACTTCGCTGAAGTTTTATAATCAATGATAGAATTTTTACCATTCCATACACCTACACAATCAACTCTACCTGCCACACCTAAATGATCTGAATAAAGCGGAGCTTCTTGCGCATAAACCTTTGTTAGGTTTTTATCTATAATGTCTTTTACTTCCATAAAGTTTGATTTAACAATTAAGTTAGCATCTTCATAATAGTCTTCTTCATTATCTACATACCTTTCTAATACAGCATGAACCGCAGTACCACGAGTCGAAGCTCGTTGTGATACTCTATTGGCTTCTTCTTCACCAACTCTTGCTCTCCAAGCTTGTATAGCTTCTTCGTTTAAAATTCCGAGAACAGTTGTAATGCTAGGATAACTAGTATTATTAGGACAGGCATATTCTCTGCCACGGTCAGTACTAGTTGCCACCAAGTCATCATAACCGAGATCAATTGGCTCATGTTTAAAGTTTTCCATTTTCGTATAATTCCCTTGTCATAATAAAATCTCTTACAAAATCGCTTCGCACAATATCTTTCCAGCCGAATTCAATATGTTCAAAATATTTCATATGATCAACAATTATCATAAATTCTTTGATTCCATTTTTATCACCAGATCTTGTAAAATCTGATTGATAATAATCGCCGCACGTAATAAATCTACAATTATCACCTAATCTTGTAATTACTGAGCACAATTCGTGGTAATTACAATTTTGTGATTCATCTACTATTACAATTGCATCTTTAATAGTTAATCCTCTTATAAAAGATGTAGTTAAAAATTCTATTTGCTTTGCTTGTAGCAATTTACTCCACGCTTCGTGATCTTCAAATAGATCATTAATAATAGCTTTATATGGAGTTTTATAGGCTTCTTCTTTTTCTTCTAATGTTCCAGGAAGAAATCCCATATCTCTTGTTGGTAATGCAGATCTTACAATTATAACTTTATTATATTCCTTTTTAAGAACTGCTTCTACAGCTAAATATAAAGATATAAATGTTTTACCTGTACCAGCAGAACCATCTAAACACAAATGATTACCCTTTTTAAAATATTCGAATACTTCTTTTTGTGCATCAGTTAGTGGTTCTAATTCTTTTAAGTGTTCTAAGCGTAATTTCGAAGGTCGTTTATTCATTTTGTTCTAATATTATCCTTTAATCTTGGAGGTAAACCTGATTTAATTCGGTTTTGTACTTCTTTCCAACCATCGCCAGCTTTTTTAAGTGTACCTCCTATTTCAGTTGCAATAGTAGGTGCGCTTATAATCGATTCTAGTTCTGGGTTATCTTTTAAAAATTGTTCTCTATCGGCAATCTTTACCATTTTAGTAATTATCTCACCAGTATTTTTGTTTCTATATTCATACAACGGCATCGAACCACTCCGGAATTTGTCTTTTTGTCCATTCCATTTTAAATCTCTTTTGTTTTGTTTGATAAAAATTTTGATATGACTTAACTGCATCTGTTCCACCTAATCCATGAACTACACATTCAGGATTTGATTTCATTGCAAGTTTAAACGGTGTCATACCTCCAGATCTGTTAATATTTTGAGGTAATATTTTGAGGATATCTCTAAGCTTAGTATCTGTTGAATGAATTTTTTCATAGCGATATGTATACTCATCGCATAGAGCAATGAAATGTTCATAGTGCCAACTATAATTACAACAACTCTCTCCTGTCCATACTGTACAAGGATGTTTAAAATGCACTGCTTTGTAAAGTACATCTTCTCTTTCATCATTCAATCGGTAATAATCTACCATTCTTTTACCTGATTTTGATGGTCTTTTTTCTTTAGTCCCATCCAGCATTCTATGTATAGTAGATAGCATTTGTGCCGATTCAACAATCATTTTTACAACATGTTTGTCGCATTGTAGCTGGGCTGCTACAATTGGATCATCATCTAATACAAATACATTCATAATAATATTATACCACGTTTTCTATATAATGTAAACTAATTTATTCGATTTATCTCAATCATGTCATTTATGTATTGGTCAAGATATGCTATTTTTTTCTCCATCTTATATGCCAATACTTGTTTTCCCTTTTTGATTAAATTTTTCTGATAGTAAAGTGCCTCTTTCTTGTCTTTTTTGAGGCGTTCCAATTGTTGTAAACTCATATATATTCTCCATAAGTTGTATTAATTGTACTACCATAATATAAATTTAGTTTTCCTCCTTATTGCTTTATTAATCCTGGAAAAGCAGATTTCACAATAGCTTTAGTCACATACTTAAGACTTAGATTTTTATCTTTAGCTGAGATCAAAAGTTCTGCTTCATCAGGGTGAATTCTTTGTAGCATTTCTACAAAGAGTTGTTCTCTTTTAAATTGATTTAATTTAGGTGTAACAGCAGGAATAAAATTACCAAACTTAGGATATTCGAATCTAAGTTGTCTTGGTTCTTCTGCTTGTTTAGCTTCTAAATCGTATGCTTTGTATGGCGGTGCGCCATCGGGTAATGCTAATTTAATAGCATCATCGAGAGCGATTCTTAATATATCTCTAAGAGCAGTACAATCATGCTCTTGTAAATATGCAATTCTTTCGTCTCGAGTACTAATTTTATTTACTTCTTTTAAAATATCTGATATTAATGGTTTAGCCATTATAAAATTCCTCCACGACTTCAATCAAATGATTACATCTTTTCTTTATTAAATAATTCAATACACGCATTTTCATTGCTGGTTTTTGACTTTCATATGTATTTATAACATTATTCTGTAACTCTGTGGGAATCTCTGAAAGATCAATAAGAGTTTTGTTTCTTTGGTAATTTCTATATTCTTCACTGGTCATAACATCGCGAAGATTATCTGCATTTTCTGCCCAATAATCGATTTTCTTTTTTGTCATTGGGGATTGCCTTATATCATCCATAATCGCATTATCGGGAGAAAGAACATTAGGTATGCCATCTCCTTTATCTCCTCTCATAATGTGTTCAAACATATATGATCTTGGATTTGGATCTGATACCATTTTCTTTTGAATTGGTGAATATTGTTTTACATTACTATATTTTTGTAATTGAATAAAATCTTTATCTGAAGAGATAATCATAATAGGTTCGTTTTGTCCAAATTCTTGAGTATTTAATACAAGTGAACCAATAATATCATCGGCTTCTAAACCTTCCATATGTAAAACTTTATAAGGCAAATTTTCTTTAATCTCATCTCTTACAAGATTTAGAATTCTAAAGATTTCATTCCAATCTTGATCAGATTCAGTTCTGTTCTTTTTTCTATGAGCTTTATAGAGAGGAAAATAATCTTTTCTCCACGTATTCATACCATCGGCACAAATAACCATTTGTCCATATTCATCTCTGTATTTTTTATTATACATACGAATACTATTAAGTATCATATGTCTAATCATATTTTCATCGTTTAGTTTTTGCACAATAATATTTGATAGTGCAATTTGTGAGTAATCAAGTAAAATCATTATATCCCTGTTGTTCTAATAGTTTTTCGTAGATAATATCCATATATTCATGCAAAAAATGTTTCATTCCACCGTATCTCATGAACATAGAAGCTAATAGATTTACTATTACAAAAACATCTTTTGATTCTTGTACATCTTTATTTCTAAAATTCATACCTTCGAATGGTGATCCATCTGAATCATTAACTAATTCTTCTATAACTGTAAGAATTAATTGTGATGTATCTACACAATCATTAGCAAAATATTCCATCGCCATATCTTCTTCATATTGTTCATCGGCGATTTGTTGCATTCTTTCCTTTATAGGAAACTTTATTATATTATCCTTCGACATAGTGTCTATTATACCACACTTTTTAAATTAAGTACATAGTTATTTTTAATAATTTCCCGAACTTAAAACAATTTTGCATATATGTTCTAATCTTTCTACGTGTTCAAATGCACGCCATGGAGTTTCATCAATAGCTACTATACCATGTCCTTTAATACCTACCATATCAAAATAGCACGATCCATCGCTTTGTAATCCAAGATTATCAAGACAGTGATCGGCTAATTCTTGTGAAATTGGTGGAACATCAGGGACATTTGATGCTACATTTGAATAACGTCCAAGTTCTGGAAAATCGGTTACTAAATCGTTTAATTGAATTCCAGCGTGCATAGCTGCAACAATATAAGTTGGATGTGTATGTAATACAATCCGCGTTTCGGTTGGTATATTCTTTTGTAATCCCCAGTGCAGAGGTAATTCTCCTGTTGGTTTTAAACCTGATGCAATATCTGTAAAATACATATCTTCACAATTATCGACTTTTAATTT
>Ga0070750_10002387_pt1 | contig 10399 bp, 15 predicted proteins | sample VirMetDEL_Nov_24_FD_77013 | JGI IMG/M metagenome (GOLD analysis project Ga0070750, IMG submission 77013) | Aqueous microbial communities from the Delaware River and Bay under freshwater to marine salinity gradient to study organic matter... | ecosystem: Environmental > Aquatic > Marine >... | reverse complement strand
TTGATCAGTGCAACGCCACTGACTGCCGGATGAATGGACGTTTCCGCCGCCTCTCAGGTCGACCATTTGGCCGCCCTGGTATTTCCACTGACCGCACGCGCTGACCTGCCCTTCAATCAGCGTGGTGCCTGGTGGGTAGTTCCACTGCACCCCGGCTGAATCGGTCCACTGTATGTAGCCGGACTGCAACCTTTTCACCGGCGAGCCCGCAGCCCGTGTCACGTCGGTCCCCGTCTTTCGTGGCTCGTAAGCCTCGGCGACCTGACAACCACAGTTCCTGCATCGGTCCCTGGTGGATGTGTCATTCGTAGCCGGTTCTTCGATCCGTTTCTCGCGAACTGTTACCGACACCTGAATCGGAATCGTCGCCGGCTCGATGGTGCCCCCACCTCCGGAAGCTGGCTGGACCTGTAATTCCGCCGACTGAGTTGGCGGCAGTATTTGCGACGGGTCGCAACCGACCAGCACAGCCAGAATTGTGAACATGACCAGAAACTTCATCGCGTCACCTCGACTGAAGGACCGAGCGTCACATACGGCAACTGAGCAACGTCGCCGGGATACATACAGGCAGCCGGCTTTGGTAGATGAAGACCGGCAAACAACAGCGATTCCGCGACGAGTTCGGAGCAGAAATAACGTTGCGGGTCGCAATCATCCGGAACTCGCAACAATCGCCGCAGACGTGACCAGACGACGCTGAACGATCGGATGAACTGCCAGGGTGACGCGTATCGCAAACCACGTTTTGAGGCGGCATGATCTGCCGCAAATGAACGAACAGCCGGCAGAGTATCGACCCGCCCGAGAGCGACCCGCCCGCGTTCGCTTCGCCAGCAACTCAACGGCACACATTGAACGCCACGCCCTTCGAGGCTTTCCACGACTTGCGGAGCCATTCCAATCCGGTCGTTCTGCTCCCAGACAATCATTCCAACGTGAGACCAGATCGAGCCGGACCGCAGACGGATTAGCCAACTGAACGCCCGACGTCCGCTGAAAAACACCAGGTCACCGACCCGTGCTGATTGTTCGATTTCTTCGAAGGTCATCGCCTCACCCCCGGAGGACCATCCTCACCATCGGTAGACGACCGGATCGCATAGAACGAGTGAACGCCGATCGTCTGTTCGAAGTGCCTCCAGCGAAGTTTTGTGCGTCCCTTCTCGCCCCAACGCACACCCCAGCTACCAGGGCTATCACCGACAATCTCTCCACCGGCATACATCAGACCATCGCAAATAACTGCATGATTTCCGTTGCCTCTGTTGACGCCCGACACACCATTAACATCCAACTGGCTATACTGCGAACCAGCATGAACCGCCACAACCACGTCGAACCCAAGCGCCAACGCAGTCCAGAGACCTTCCCGACTGCCAATCTGATAACACTCGAGCGCCTTGTGTTTTGCTGCTTCTCGATCAGCTTTTGACCGGTCGTACTTCGACGGATAAATCTGGTGCGACTTCACTGTCTCAATTGTCGCGCAGCCGCGTGATTGCAGAGCCTGCATCCCGTCATCGAGCATCGAGCCATTATCTCGCCCGCCATTGATCAGCGAATAAAGATATGCACCAGACAGATTGACACGCTTCAGGCCGCGACGAATTCGAGCGCGGGTCAAAGCCGCCGCACCGGCAAATCCGTTGCACGAACCGTACTGCCCCTGATCCTGAATGAATGAGGAATCGAACATTGTCCGACCGGTCGCGGTGTTGCTTTTCGCAATGCGAACCAGCGTCGACTCATCGAGCGGCTCGACTCGCGATTCGAAAACAGGCATCGACGAGACGAAGCCTGCATCGGGTTTCAATGTTCCGAGCTTTCGCATCCGCCCATTGATGGTGATCGTTTTTGGATTACTCATTGACCACCTCGCCGAGTAGCCGCTTCAGAACGTCGACCGAATCTGGCAAGCCGGTTGCCCTGATCAGTTTTCCGTTTTTATCCAGCACCAACAGAGCAGGCCGTTCGATCCCACTGACCGCAGACAGGTACGGCGAGGCGTCGTCGGAGTCGTCGTCGTATACACGAAACGCAAGCCCGGACGCCTGCAAGTATCGCAGCACTTCCGCCGTCGCCGGCGTTCGCTCCGAGGATTCTTCAATTACGATGACCCATGAGGAATCGTCGACCGGATCAGGTGTCGGAGGTGTCGGCGTCGGAGGGAAACAGCCAACCAACGCCAGCAACAGAGCTGCTGTCAGGTGCTGTCTCATTTGCCCAGCCTTCCGATGATGGCTTTAACGACTTCGTCCTGACTGAGTGGAATTGTGGACGTCGTCGAGATACCGAAGACCTCTTTGATCAGACGGGACGCTTCAGCATCACCCGAGACGAGCTGGAAGACGCGAGCCGCCAACTGAATCAGAGAAGTCACGTTGACGCCCTTCAGTCCGCTGATCGTTTCGCCCCAATCGACTTCCCGAGCCGCTCGCCTGGCGTTGATGCTCTGCAACCAGATACCGCCGAACATCGACAGGACCGCAGCAGCTCCATTGCCGCCGACGTATCCGAGGTAAGTCCCGGACGTCATCGCCAGAGGCTCGCCGCCAGCTTCGAGCATCCCATGAGATACCCCCGCCGAGGCACCGAACAACAGGCCCAGCAGCTTGAGCAGCGTTGGCAGAAATTGAATCAGCAGCGCGATGATTGCCGACATGGTGACTCGCCCCCGTGTGTGGATTTATGGCAAAGAATCTGCCATTCAACGCCACGTTCAACCCCGTTGCTGCGTGACGGGGGAACTTGTACCGGCCAGCGAAACGCCACCAAACCGCACAAAAAAGGGACGATTTTCAAACTCGGAAACTCATTGCCGCGACCAGCCACGCCAGCAACTGCGAAAGACCGGATCGCTTCGAGCTGTTTTTGATGTTCGATTTAAGCCACGCTTCAAGGTTGTCGATCAGACCATCTTTCGGGATGAATGTGACGTCCTGGAATTCGGCTTCCGCAGGACGAAAGGCAGTGTGTATGCAACACGGTCGCCCGAGCCTTGTCGCCAGTCGCAACAGGTTGTCTCGCATCGCGACCCATAATGGCGGAATCTGCCAATCGCAGACCACGGCGTCGAAATCATCCGGGACCGCGTCGCCCGGTCCGATCGGGATGATCTGGTATCGATGCCGGAGCATCGCACGAATCAACTGCGACTGAATCGGATCATCTTCCACGAGTAGAACTTTTGGTTTCATTTCGACAGTTCCCGTTCGAGCGTGGCTCGTTGTCGCTCGATGATTGTTTCGATTGCTTCGATACGCTTGCAGCATTCATCGCACTCGTGAGGCGTCTCCGGCTTTCGATCTGGCTTTGTGATGCCGAGTGCCAAAACCATTTGCTGAAACGTGACGATTGTCACCGATACCGCTTTCAGCGACTTGATGAACTCGCCACGCTCCCGGACAAACACGGCGAGCAAAACAGCCGCAACGGTCGCCGTCGCTCCGGCTTGGAAAAGTTCGACATATTCTATGAATGCTAGCATTTTTGTGACCGTTTTTTGTCTGGAATACGAAACTGTAAATAGAGGCGTTTCGATTTTGTCCCGGTGCGAGTTGTGGCGACTTCACCGGGGCAATTTTCCAATGAGGTCAAATGGTTTTCCCTGATCGTCGATCCGTTGCGTGTCGTCAACAATTACCAGCGTGTTGGGATGCGTCAGACGTTTGATGTGTGACCACTTCATTTTCGGATTGCGAGTACCTCATTGTGTCGGTTGTTTCCCCAGACAGGATCGCGACGCCAGCGATGCGTTGTCTGAATGTGCTCGACCAGCTTTCGCCATTTGTCGACGCCGAGTTGCCAGTGAAGTTCAATGCCGATGTATTTCACGCCCGACAGGTCAGCGCCCATAAGTGCCGGATATTCACTGCACTCGCAATCGACTTTGAGGTAATCGATCTGTTCGCCGCCAGTGCGTGCGATCGCGTCCGGCAGCGTGATAGCGGTGGCTCGCCCGAGTGGTTTCAACCAGCCTTTTTTGTGATGCGGAACACCGGCAACCGCAGAACTGCCTGCGGTTCCGCGTGCGTGCTCCATCATGCGGATGATTCGGCATCGGTCAGAAATTCCCTGCTGGAATACATGCACGTTTCGTCGCGTTGCGGCTTTTGTGCAACATTCGTTGAAACAGGCCAACAGTGGCTCGTAAGCGTGCACCAGCTCAAACTGATTCGCGAATTTTGCAAACCAGTTGCCGACGTTGGCTCCGATATCGATCGCAACGCCTGTGGCATCATCTGGAACTTCGTAGCTGCCGAGTGTGTGTGGGTTAATTCGCATGGGATGCAACTCCGGCTTCGATGATGCCCGCAACGGTCTCGCGAGCCTGATGCCAGACCCCGTGACCCACGTTGATGACGTAGTGATCGCGACGGTTCAGCCGTGACAATGTGGCGGCAGACTTCACGTAGGTCAGGTCGCCGCCGATGTAGCGTGCGGCTGTTCCAGCGTGGTGGTTGAGGTAAAGCGACTCTATCAGGCGAGGATTTTTCCACGGCTCAAACTTTTTGATGGTCTGAGCGAGCTGCCGTTTGTTGTAGGCCGTCGGGAAATGCGTGGAGTAATCCCGAGTCGGCAAACCGGCTGACGCGAGTGCCGCGAACGTGCGGCGACGGACTTCCCGCCAGGTGTTGCGTTGTTTGCTGGCGTTGTTCACAGAGACGGAAGCGTGACCGAATCGAGGCACTGCCAATTCTTCGAACGTCGTCGGCGCCGCAAGAAATGTGTCGTCGTACATCCACAGGAAATTGTCACGAACGTACGGCGAGGCAATGATTGATTCGAGCTTCGCGATCGAGTCGACCCATTTGATAAACCGCTGCGATGGTGTGTAGCCGTAGCGGCTGCGCACGTCTCGCCGTGTGACTCGCGGTGAGTTAATGACAGTCCCGTCGAATCCGGACGGTCGATCTCCGCAAATCACGATTTCCGCACCGGGAACGAATCGCTGAACGCTGCGGATTGAATACTGAATCTCGTCGCTTTCAGCTCCGTTCTTCCAGTAAACCCAGACGAAGCTGGACGGCATAACCGCTGACGATCCATTCGCGATCGATGGTGGCGTTTCGTCCCAATTGACGACCGGAAACGGAGTCGCGTCTGTGGTTGCCAGTTTCGACGGCGTCACGTCTGTGGTGCTGATCTGCCAGGGCTCGAAGCTGAGTGACGGCAGCGTCAGTGGTTCGGGCTGCTTGATGCGTGCGGCGCGAGTGAACGTGCCGGCGAGACGGGTCAGCCAGTGCTGTTTCGGAAATGTCTGATTCAGGACAGTCTGGCGACCCTGACAGCTCTCACATGGTGCCACGCCCACTGACTTTGTGATCGCGGCGAACTGGTCGCCCAGGCCAACGGACTCGGCAGCCTGCTGCGTCCAGTGGTTGATGTGAACGTCTCGGCGCTCCGGATCAATCGACGTGCTTCCGTTGTTGTCGTAGCCACGACAGATGTGATGCTCGCGATTGTTCATCACGCGGCGAAAAAGCGGGCAATGACCGGCAGTCGCACACTGGCAGTGATGATTCATTTTTCTCACTCGGTGATCTGCGCGTCAAAGTGAACGCCGAAACCGTTGGACGAATGCAGCAACAGGAAGTTCGAATCGCCTGCTGAAAACGGCGCACAGGTCGGAGTCGACAGGAACGCAGAGCCCTGTTTGATAAAGGCATTGTTCAGCGGGTCCGACCAGCAACGCATTTGCACGAACAGTTGATTCGTGACACAGTTGTACTGCACGTAGTAGCGATAGCAGCCATCCAGTCCCGTGCAGTCGGTTCCGCCGACGTTTCCGAATGCCGGGTCCGTAGATGCGTATGGAGGCGTCACACCTGACTTGTACCAGTTACTTCCAGTGCCTTCCCAGGTCAGGACGGTGTCGGAAATACAGTCTATGTCTGTGTGAAATGGAGTTCCGCCGTCAGATTCATAGAGGGCAGTGAGCGTGAGCGTGAGTTGCTGCGGGACACAGCCACACGTTCCGCAGTCGACGCACGGAGGCCCACTGCCCGAACCGCTGCCGGCACCGCCTGATCCACCAGACCCACTGCCGGCACCGCCTGATCCACCAGACCCACTGCCGGCACCGCCTGATGCGCTCGCGGATGGATCGCCGGAATCGCCGCCGCCTGAACCAGACACGGACGTCGAAAAGTCCGACGCTGAACCTGACGACGCGCCACAAGGCGATGTCACAGACCCGAGGAACCAGTATCGTTTGTTCCACCACGCGACCTCGATGACATCGCCAACGGTGACGTCCGATCCGATTGGTACTGCCGCAAAATAGAGTTTCTTCGGAACGAGGCTTTTTTCGAGCTGACGTGTTCCGAGTTGTTCCGCGAACGTCGCGTCAATCAGTTGAATTCGAACGACGTTGACTTCTCCACAATCGCTGCTGGTCGAGTCTTCGTCTGATGTCGCTGTCACCAGTGCCAGGCGAAACTGTTGCGGCTTGCGTTTGCGTAAGTCGCCACCCATGCCAGCGCGTGCGGCGATCTGATCGAACCGCTTTGACTGGTCGAGAATCGTTCGTGCCGTCTCCAGCGTGAAGGCGCCGCGTTTTGTCATTGCGGACCCCTTTTAAGCTGGAAGATTCAGGACGCTGAAATCGGCTGGAGGATACTGGACGAACTCCAGAATCAAGGCGCTGTCCGGCAGATCGTCCGAGCTGATTGCTTTGCCGTCGACATCCAGAGGGACCGGCTGACTGATTGGCTCGCCGTCGAACATGATGTGCGTCCGTTTTTCGGCGCCGGTCCGGCTGACGTCGAGTTCGTGAAGACCGTCATTCAGAATCTTGACCTTGTGGCCGTCTTCGTCGATCAGCAGTTCGATTTCGACCCGGAAATACAGCGTGCCGTTTTTGTACCGGTCGTCGCTGATTGTGAGATTCCGAAGCAACGCCAGCTCTTCAGCGATCGACACGCCGCGAATCGTCAACGCTGCGTTGTTGACTTTGTTCCGCAGGCTGAACAGCCATGACGGAATCGCTGCGACGTTCATCGAAATCGAACACGTTGTCAAAGGTCGGTCTGTCATCACTGGAGGGTCGAAGGGATCACCCGCCGTGTTCAGCACCTTCTGCGTACCGTCGACTGCGTCGACTACCAGAGGCCGTTGAACGTATTGCGTGCCCCAGGTGACCTGTGGCCGGAACAGCAACGGGTCTGTCTCCGTCTCAACGGTTTCCCAGTCGGTCGTGTACTGGCAAGTCACCAGCCAGTCGAGCGGCGAATTCGTGTCCTGATTGAACTTTCGAGACGAACAGATCGAGAACGACGAGTCCGGGTGACTGTCGCCGAGTTGCGGCGTGCTGGCGTGATTCGCGATCGTGTCTTCAATGTCGACCGAATCCGTCCGGACCGAGAACGACCGAGAACGACTCGCCGAAAACGGTGACGCCTTGTCTGACGCCTCCCGGTTTACAGTCGTCTCGATGTGTCGCGTGACTGCCATGAATTACCCCACCACCGTTGTCAGGTTTTCTTCTGTCGTATCGTTCAGTCGCTTGAGTTGGTCGAGCATCTGCTTTTCCAGCTGAAGCATTTCCTTTTCACGCTGTTCTTTCTGACTGACGATTCCGCCGCGTGATGCTCTCAACAATCGGCTGATAACTTCGCCAGAACCGAGAACCGCCGCCGATGACAACATTGCCGGGTCAGGTAGCTTTGACTTGAGTTCCGACACTTTGTCAGGTGACTGGATTTCGGGACTCACCGCACCAGCAAGAATCGCCCCGAGCCTGTTCGGCATTACCGGTTGGTTCTCTGCCAGTTCCTTCGCAACTTTCGCGATGGGCTCTGAAATGACTTCAAAGTCTTCTTTGACTCGCTGCGTCCCTGCTGTTGGGTCGTCCTGCCATGACTCCGGCAGAAACTGCTTCAACTTGTCCCACGACGAGCCATCCTCGTTCATCGCCGCAACAGCAAGCGACCCGCCAGCCAGTACGGCCAGACCACCCTTCATCAGTGTGGGATTTGCTTTCAGGAATTGCAGAAACGTCGTCAGTCCTTTGAGTCCCGCAGCTGCGACGGCAACCGCCTTGACTGCCGCTGCGAGGGACAACATCCCCGCCGCCGTATAACCGAGTGCGCTGACAAATTCGGGATTTCGAGCAATGAATTCCCCTGCCATCTCCGTCAGTTCGCTGACTTTGCTGATTGCTGGATTGATTGCCGGAATCAACTGCGTCCCGACTGTGACCGCCAGTTTTTCAACTTCGGCGTTAAACCGTTTCATCTGGTTGATTGTCGAATCTTTGGTTCTGAACGCATCGCCAATCGCGTTCTGCTGGCCCATTGACTGCCGGATGATGTTCATTCTAGCAAGCGTCTTCTGCTGCTCGGTCGCTGTTGCTGTCGTCGCTTTGATCCCCATTGCCAGCAGCTCCTGATCAATGGCGCTGGCCTTTGTGTTGATCCCGAACCTTGCGAAGACTTCCGACGAACCAGACAGACCACTGATGAACCTTTCCAAAGCGTCTTCGTCGGTGATGTTGTTGAAGGAGGCGAAATCCAACGCGAGAGATTGCATCTCCTGCGAAAACCCCTGTGATTCCTTCTTGCCGAAACCCAGACCAACAAACAGCGACTGGAACGAGGCCATCGCCTTTTTGATCTGCACCGGACTCCGTCCAATCGAGTCGGCCAGGTTGTCCGCGAATCCGGCAGCAGACCCTTCGAGTTCCCCAAAGACCGCGCCAAACCGGGACAACTCTTCCTGTGCTGATGCCGCCTGTTTTGCTGCGAGGACCAATGGAGCGCCGAGAACGGCCCCGCCTCGAAACAGCGATCCGGCCAGTCGGTCCGCGCCGATCTGGAATGTTTTCAGTCGAGTCTGGAGCCCGCCGAGGCCCTCAGTCATCCGGTCTTTCAGGAAGACCTCGACAAAGGCTCTACCGGCTCTGATTCCACTGACTGACACGGCATCACCTGCGTTGTTTGTCGAGTTCCTGCGTTGCCTTCAGGTATTCCCTGACACTCATTTTCGACCGCTTCGCCCGTTCGAGGTACGGATGGAAGTCAGCCAGTTCAAACTTCGTCTTCACGCTGTTGACGTTTGCCAGAATCGTCAGAATGGACGCTGTATGGTCCCACCCGGCCCGCGACCTCTGTTCCGCCATCCAGTCGAGTTGCCGCCACGTAAACGGTCCGGGGTCTACGCCGACGAGTCCTGCAAGCTGGTAGACGTGTCTTTCGACAAGGTCGATCCCGAGTTCAGAAAGTCGGTCAAGCTCTTTGCGTGTTCCGTCTGAAGATTCATCAGTTCCGCCCCTGCTGTCTGGACTGCCTCCACCGCTGCCTTCAGCCTCTCGCCCCGTGCTGGCTGGAGGCACCGGATAAAAGACGCGATCTCCTCGAACAGGATGTCGCGGCATGTCAAAAAGACATCATCCGTGAGCCCTTCCGAAAACGATTCCATCGATACTTGCCGCTTCGAGGCTTCGTCTTCGCAGAGAATCCAGAACGTTTCAGCGATCAGTTCAATGTCGCTGCCGAAACGTTCCAGCGTTTCCAGATCAGAGTCAGCGACGAGAACGTCACAACCCGTCGCCGACTTTATTTTCTGTCGCATCGCAAACGTGAGCTTGATCGTCCATGATCGCCCCAGCCCGTCACGGAAGGTCTGCATCTGAAGCCGCCTCCCCGTCTGGTGTCGCGATTGTCTCAAGTGCCTCGGCCAGCCCGGATCGACTCACATACAGTTTCGATTCCGGGTCAACTCTCGTGGCACCTCGATGCAGAGCAACCGCGAACCGGTTGCCATCCGGGTCGAGTACGGCAACCAGATCAGCTGCCACCACTTCGACGAATCCAACTCCCTGACTCGCCTCGATCAGTCGTTCTCTCGCTCTCATCACCCCCTCCGTTTCGATTAAGACACTGTTACCGTTGCTGGATCGTTGTCCGTGTCGGCGATCGCCAGCGTGTACGTGATCACCGCTTCGTTGTCCTGCTCTTCTGGTTTCGATTTCGACAGCACCACCCATTCCGCGTGTCGGTAGATCGTGCCAGTCGTTGCAATCGCACCGTCAGCAAGTGCCAGATGGACCGAGCTTCCATCGAGCAAAGACGAATCGAACTCTGCGACGTCCGTGTTGAGCGTTGCCCCGTCCTTTCGATATCCGATTTTGATGTCGACTGTTTCTTCGATCATCCCGGCTCGGACCTTCTTGAAATTCGACGCACGGGAAAGGACTTCAACCTTCGTTCGTTCCAGCGTTGGCTCGACGTCGATGACACGAGTCATTTCTGCCCAGGTTGGCGAGCCGAAACTGTCCGCCGTGTCTCTGTACGCTTTGAATTCGTGCCCGAGAAATGAGGTTTCAGACATTTGGAAGCCCTTTCAGTGGCTCAAACTTTGTTGATTCGATCACGCCAGAGCGGTTCGAGTTTTG
>Ga0070750_10002386_pt1 | contig 10400 bp, 20 predicted proteins | sample VirMetDEL_Nov_24_FD_77013 | JGI IMG/M metagenome (GOLD analysis project Ga0070750, IMG submission 77013) | Aqueous microbial communities from the Delaware River and Bay under freshwater to marine salinity gradient to study organic matter... | ecosystem: Environmental > Aquatic > Marine >... | reverse complement strand
TTTATTAAAGTGATCCCAATGCTCCATCCAATCTGCTATATTAGTTCCCATTCTGCTTTAATAAAATTCTAATACTTGCAATAAGCATTACTTGTTTTTTAATGTCTTCACCATCTCTAATAGCTATTTCCAACTTTTTCAATAAATCATATACTTCATTCATAGTACACCCATTAGGAGTCGAACCTAAGACCTACTGCTTAGAAGGCAGTTGCTCTATCCATCTGAGCTATGGGTGCAAATTATTAGTGCTTTAACTTTATTCCCCGCCACCTATATTTCAGATATTTGAGGTACTAGGACTGATTATTTTTACGGATATTTTCACCAACATTTTCCAGCTTACGCCAACCTAATCCAGAAACCGTGTACTTTAGCAACACTAATAATATTACAGCGCAAAATACATGTGCTGCATTTTTTAAAAGATATACCTTATTGTATCTAAATCAAAGTACTGTGAGTAAAGTTCTTTAAACTCCTCAAGTAACCTTGTTTTATGTTTCAAAGGATATCTCATAACACCTGAGCTATTTTTTACTTCTCTAGATAATTTCATAAACTCTCTAGCTTCATCAGAAGACCTTGCCATCTGATTAACATGATTAGTTAATGCAATTACCTCACATTTATTTTCTCCCGCTACATCCTTTACCATCTTAAACAACTCACTGTAGTCTTGTTTCCATTTCTTATAAAAAACAAGAGGGCTATAATTAACGTGTACTTCCCATCCAAGATCCTTAAGTCTATTAATCTCAGGTATTCTTTTTACAACTTTTTGCATCTTAGGTTCTAACACATTTGCAAATCTTTGCGGCATTAGACTAACTCTTACCCTTGGTTTTTTGTTAAACTTTTTAACATCAAGTTTTAACAAACTAGGATACTTAGTTGCCATAGTTGAATTCAAGGTAGGATGATTATCATATCTTTTAAGATAATCTATCAATGGCTCTGGCAGATGTCTTTGCATTAATACTAAATCAGTATTGCAAGCTATATCTACCATGGTATATACAGGATCCTGTTGATCAGGAATTTTAGTAAAACTTTTCTCCCACTCTACAACAGAATTAAATATATCATCTACATTAGTATTGACAAAAACTCTCTTACCGTTATACCTAGACATATAACAATAGGTATCTACACAACCACCAAAACATCCATAGATAAGATTTGGTGCTATGCAGTTAGCACTATTGTTATTGTCTTTTGTAACCAAAGTCTTTGTCTTCTGAACTTTAATTGCCCCACTCATTGTTTATATAAACTTTATTAGAATGGTTCTTTTTCTTTCTGTTTCTCATTTTCTTTCGCATCTGCAATGAGTTTAAGTTCAGCTTCTGTATAAGTACTTCTCTCCTTCTTGAGATAATTTTCATATTCTTCCCAATTATAAATTTCTAATTCTTGCATTCTTGTAACATCACCTGCAGTAATATCTCCAGGTAGTTGGCCATTATTGGCATTACATATTTCTATAAATAATTCTTTCATTCTTCCCATATCTTCAAAATTTTTATCCAAAACTCTTAACCCTAAGTTTATAAGTCTATTAACAGCTGTGGATTTTTTAACTTCTGAATTACTAGCATAATTATTAATTCTACATAACTGTTTATTTGTTAGTGTAAATTTAATATCTTTATCTATAAATCTCATCTTACATTCATTAGGTATATCAAAAGGAAACTTCTCATATACTAATGCAATGTTTTCTAAAAATCCCGCATCTTTTACTAACTCTAAAGGTTTAGTTTTAGCATGAGCTACTGTAGATCTATCTATTTGAAACTTAGTTCCTTTAAATAAATCAGCAACTCTTTGTTCTGTATAATTAAATTTATAAATTAATATGCAGATTAAATAGTTCCTAGGATCTATATAAGTTCTTTTTCTTGTTTTAAATTCAGGATGAATATTTTTTAATTCATTTATAATATCTTGATCTGTATAAAATGTAAGGCTATATTTAATCATAATTTTTAAATAAAAAAAGGCCAAAGTAAGCCTTTAAACTCTCCTACTATTGGTCCTATAATTAAACTTGAAATAAATCCGTGTGACTGTGCCCATAAATACCAAAAGTATAAAGCACATATCTGAGATACAATAAAGTATCCTACTAGTGAAAACATCACTAATTCAAAATTAAGTTTACCCATAAGTTCTAAATTAAATCAAAATCTGCTGGTTCTATGAATTCCTCCTCCTCTTCTTCTTGTAATACTTGTCTTAATGAAACATCAAAAAGTATTGCAAATCTTTCAGCATCGTAGAATTCATAGGGTGCAGATTTATCAGTTAAGGCTATTTCTTCTAATTCATAGCCTAGGGTTTTTTCTTGTAAACCCATTTTTCTTATGCTTACAACAGTGTAAACATTTCCTTCCTCAATCCATTCCTCTTGAGGAATTATATCTGGTTTGTTTTTATCATTTATGCATACTACCTGCATATTCTTCTATTTCTGATTTAATAGTTAACATATCAAATCTATTCTTTATTTCATACATTTCAAAGAATGGACCAGAAATAACGTCACATTTACCAGTATTATGTGCTATTAAAGCACATTGTTCTGCCTGTTCCAATGTGTGATTGCAAAATCTAATTAGACTTGCCATAATATATTCAAATGATAATTTATCATCATTGTATAGTGTAATTTTATGTGTTTTTAAATTAAGGTCCATATATTAATATACTAAATTATCTTAACATTAAAGTCCTTCCAGGTAATCTTACTCTGGTCAAAACTCTCTAACGCATCCTTTACCCATTTCTCATCTATAGTATTTTTATAGCATAAAATATGGACAATAGCTGTATCATCAGGGTTTAATCTTAACAATCTTCCAATCCTTTGTGCAGCTTTTCTTTCATTACCATATGCATGCATAATAATACCTTGTTTTAGTTCAGGAATGTTTACACCCTCACTCAGCTGTAATACGGAGGAAAGTTGTTTTATTAAACCTGACTTAAACATTTCTAGATTATTATCTGAGTCAATATTATTACTATGATAACTATACTGACATAGTCTATCAGCTTGATCTTGTGTATTAGCAAATAAAATACACTTACTATCTTTAGACGCTATATCTGCAAATAGTAGTTTAGCATAAGTTTCTTTACTTGGATACTCCATCATAGCTTTCATTCTCATTACACGTAACATATGAACATTACCTGCTGCTGTATCTAGTCTAGTACCCCAATAACTATAATTTTTAGATTCACTAGTCATAAATGATTTAGTCTTAGTCTTTACCTGATAATTATTAACATCAGATAACTCTAATTCATGAACTATAATTTTATAATCATTAAGAATACCATTTTCATTTGCATCATCAGCTTTAAAAGTAAATACTACAGGACAAAATTCATTGACCATTTTACCTTTTTCAGTCCAATTACGTTTAGGTGGTGTACCAGTAAGACCTAATATCTTACCTTTATATAACTGCAAAAACCCCCTATGAGAATCTAATAAACTATGACACTCATCAAGATATACAGCATCAAAATCATTTGGATTATGCTTATTTAAACTTAAATAAGTAGAAAAAGTTATTCTATCTAATAGCTTTTCCATTCCAAATTTCTTAGCATCATCTTGCCAGGAAGTAAATATAGATTTCTTTGGTGCTACAACTAGTGTTCTCATTAGAGATGTTGTATTCTTAGACATATGTTTAAGACCAATAACAGTTTTACCAACACCTGTACCTAATACTACTGTACATCTTGTTTTCCCATAAGTACTATCTAGTGCTTTATTTTGTATCTCATCTTTATTCATCTAACTTATATTTTATTTGATCTAAATAAGACTGAACTCTATACCATCTTGATTCTGCAGTATATCTAGCTAGTTCTGTAGCAGTAATATATGCAGCATCAATAGCTTGAGTTGTTTCTAATTTGACACCTATAATTTCAGGATGTTTATATTTCTTATGTAACTGTATAAGAGATGTAGCTAACTCCATAATTTCTTGTTGTGTATATTTTTCAGTTCTATCTTGTTCTAACATAAACTTTATTTTAAATAATTTAATTCTCTTGCTTGTTTAGGATTAGCATGTATCCAATTGTGACAATTTCTACATACTGGCAACCATGTACTTTGTATTAAATAGTATATATCACGGTTACTACCTGCATAAGTATGATGTACATCTGTTGCTTTTTTTGTACAACCTTTAACATCAACTTTACATAGGTTATTTTCTTCTAAAAATCTATTTCTTAACTTAGAATATTCTAGATCTTTCTTTTTCCTTTTAGAAGACACATGAGGGATAGACACGTTTGGTTTCTGTAACTTGTTTTCCGTCTTGCTTTTGTGGCAACTCCAGCAATACTTACAATATCTATTCCCTTCATGGTTCTTCCATATAACAGTCATCTTTTGACAACCATCACACTCTTTTAGCTTGGGTTTCATTTCTTAATTGAGGTAGTTTAGGTGGTGCTTTTTTTAAACTTAAAAAGTTTTTTGGTAAAACACCTTTTTCAATAAAGATAGTAATTATTTCACTTTTTTTAATGTTTAAATCTTTAAAATTTAAAACGTTTCTAAATCCTTCATCAGTAGAATGATCATCTATCAAAAAAGTAGTAAGCTGTGTATCTGGAAAAAGACTAAGAAAAATATTATCTGTATACTCTTTAGTTTTTTCTTGCTTAAACACGTTAATAATGTTCTGAGCCCTTCTGTATACGTTTGTAATTCTTTTTCTCTTCTTTTTACACATGTTCTGTACTTCCTCTTTAGGAAGATACTTTAAACCCTTTAGAGCTCTATTATATAAATAGTTTTGATACTGACTATAATTATCAGTTTCATACTGCATATAGGTTTTTTCTGGTTTGATACTTTTACTGTAATCAGACAGTGCATCAAGCTGATAATCTTTAATTCTGTTTTTTAACTTTTCCATAGTTTAAATTTTATATATTTAAAATAAAGGGTCAAGTTATATTTCAAACCTGACCCCTATTAACAAATAAAGCTAAACCGCAATTGGTTCTCCAACGTTAGTTTATATTTTGACTCTAAATTATTTTAGATTAATAAAATAATTTTAGTTTTCTAAATCAAAATTAGCTTTTGCTGCATTTTTAATTGCAGAATTAGACTTTTGAGCCTCATAAGCAGCACGTAACTCTTCAACATTATCATGCTTGATAAGTGTATCTTTAGAAGTTCCGTCAAATGAAAGCATAGTACGTCTGTAAATTGGTAAACCACCAATAGTACATACAATACCTGTTTCACCAGCTACTTTAAGATCTCTTTCAGGAGTCTTTGAATTAAATGGCTCTAGTGATTCTTCAACTACAATTTTACCATCTAATTGTTGTCCTGCAAAAAATGCAGCATCATTTAGTTCAGCAATTGTACCTGGAACCAAGGCAGAAATTGACTTTCTACGCAAGAAACCATTGTCATCTATCATTGTTCTTTGTTGCTGTACTCTTACATATCCATACTCAGGATTGTTCTCAGATACATTTACTACAGCACCTGTTGTTTCGTCCGCTAGGACAGTTACTTTTGAATTCATAATTTGAATTTTAAATAATTAATAAATAAATAATTGAGTTAATCTATACTATATCATTAGTAACTCTTCTAATTGATAAGTTGTAATACCAGAACGGTATTAAATATACATGTAGATCTACTAAGAAAGATCATCAAATGAGACATCATCTGAAAATGTATCTGCATCAAAACCATCATCATCAAAGTCTTTAAACTCTTTTGACTTAGGTTTTTCAATAACAGAATATTTAAAAGGATTTACTATATGGTCACCATAATCTCCAGCCATGAGATACTGTATATCTTCATGAGTTAAATTCAAGTACTCTTCAATAGAGATATGTATAACTTTGCCATTTGGCAGCTGATAAATCATTACTAAGCATATATATAAGTTGAGTAAATATAACATAATTTACCATCTTACAAAGTCTTGTTAAAAAATATATTCCAATATATAGCTAAAGCCAAGTAGAGGAGTAAAGTTTTCCCTACTCCTCTATCTCCGCTTGGAAAAGTATATTAACAGAATATACTACTTTAAAACTCTTTAAAGATTATTAAATCTTCTTCTTTGACTGTAGTTGTCTTTGTACAGTGTTCATCACCTTTTTTACAAGGATATGTAATTTCATATTTAAATGGTGTATGATAACCACAAAATTTATTTATAGTCACTAATACTGTATTATCTTCTTTAACTAAATTTGTATCCTTAATTTCATCTACATCTACACCCCACCCAAAACTATCAAGCTTAATATAAGCTGTAGTATTATTAGGTATAGGATCTTTAAGGCTATTTCCTGTAAATATTTTAGTGAATGCTTTAAGTGCTGTATCATTTGTACAAAGCATAGGTGTTAAAAGCTTTACAAAATCTTTTTTGTATGGACTTTTAATAATAGTTTCTAAGCTTTTTGCAATCTCAGTATCTTCATATTCAACATAAATACTTATAGATTTTTTATTAGTAGACATTTATAATTCTTATATCAGTACCTTCATCTGCTCTTTTATGAGCAAGGTCTAAATTAGGTGTAAAATACTCTTTACCCATATGGGTATAAACATAATGTTTTACTTCTTCAATCATAGTTTTTTTAAATAAAATAAAAAACAAGGTCCGCTAGATGTGTTAGTAGGATTTATGTGCTCAATTATCACCACCATACCTTGTTTGTCTGCTTGTTAACCTGACTTTACAGGTCCTAACATCAGCGTAGAACTTAATCTTTCTGAGAGGTTAGCATTTAAATAAATATATAATACTTGCAAAAAACAAATAACGCTGTACATATAGTTATAGCCATTGTACCTTTAATACAATTAAGCTCAAACTCTTCAGCTAGTAATGAGTTCTCCAAATATTTTAATCTTTCTTCTAATCTTTTAGTCTTCTCTTCTTCAATTTCTCTTTCTTCATCAAAAGGCCAAAATTCAGAGCAGTAAAGATATAAATCATTTGAAGCTTGTTCTTGTTTTACAAAATTTATTTCTTTCTTAAGTTGTTTAATTCTCTTTAATACTCCCATAATCATCAATTTAAAATGGTAAACCTTTAATATCTGTAGCTAATGCAATATCAAATTCATTAAAAAACCTATCACTTATTAAAAATTCACTACCAACTAATTTATAATTATTAATTGATGTATCTGTTTTTTTAAGTTTTTTATGAAATGCACTAAATACCTTTTTACAATACTTAATTGACCAAATCAACTCTCTTGGTTCTTTAAAATTAATCCCTGGAGATATGTAATCAATTTGATAAGTAGAATTATATTGGTTTACTTCAACTGTTAAGTTATTATCTTCATTATCTTTTTTAAATGACGTTTTAAAAGTAAAAGGTTTTAGTTTTTCCATTAATTTATCTAGCCATTTAGGAGATTGTTTACAAAAATAAAAACTAGTTTTTGTTTGATTGAGATCAGCATCAAATGTTTCTGATACAGTTACATCCCAAAAAGTATTATTAATTGTAATTTTTCTATTATCACTAAATGCGGATACAATATGACCTTTATAAATGTCACCTCTTTTTCCTTTAATTATGTGATTGCTGTTATATACTTCTTCCATTTTTTTTAATTTAGAAACAAGAGAAGGTTAATCCTTCTCCTGTTTATATTCAACATTAGCAACATCATTAAGTTGCATAACTTCTTCTTGTCCATACGCATCACAATGTACTCCACTTGCACAACCTCCTAATAAACTAATTAATAAGATTGCTATAAGTGTACTACATGTAAACCATGCTATTGGTATCAGTACTTCTTTTTTCATTTTTCTTTTTTTTACTTTATAAATTTCTAACCAAATGCTAATCCTATTAGTACAGCTATTACCGCTGATAAAAGAATTGCTGCAATTGGTCTTAATGTATCAATATGTATTCCTTTAAACTTTTTCATTTACTTTTCAATTTTATAATAAATTTTATTTGGAATATTATCAAGATATACTCTAGTTACAGGACATAACCAACCTTTCATACCTTTAGTACCAGGATTGTTACTTTTTGATACATGATACCAACCACCACCTGAATCAGGTGCATCTAAAGTTAATTCATCACATTCTGGAAAACTACTAAGACTAAATATAGCCTTACATGTTTTCTTATTATGATGTAGATATGAACTAATTATCTCTGACATACCTAGAACAAAAGGTTCTGCTTTAATACCAAAGGTGTCATCATCAAATTGCCATGTTGTTCCTGTTTTATACAAGTTCAAATGCATCATTGCATTTCCTGGCTTGTCCCATTTTTTTGTTATACTATTTATAACTTTATTATATACTTCTGCTAACTTCATTTTTTTTACTGTTTAAATATAAATAAATAATGATGCTTGATTGATTAGGTTCAAGCATCAAAACCTACACTGTGTCTTGCATTACTCAACAGCCCGTGTGCAAACTTGACCTTGTGCACATAAGGTTTCTTAAAAGTTTCCTGGTGCTACTTGTAACACCCGTAAACCTAATGACCTCCACATCTCAACAACTTGGTCTCTGTCATCAATGACAAACTTAACATCATACTTAGGTCTAATATGATCCATATAGATCTCAGACTTAATGATGTTATCTTTTCTGAAGTCACCTGCTTTTCTGATATAAAAATCATCAAAGTGTACTCCATTATCTTTCAACCATTTTCTAGTTGCTTCCTCACATACACCATCTCTACCTGTAGTAATGATGATTTGATATTTGGCTTCTATTAAACCATCATCTAAAAATGTATCTGAGTATTTATCAACACCTGCTAAATCTTTAACAAGTTCAATAACATCTTGATGAGGTCTATCAAGGTGGACTTTGTCCCATTCAAAAGGTCCTCTCACACCTCTCATATCTGCTAACGTCCCGTCAACATCTACAATAATTGCTAATTCTTTTTCCATAAGTTAATTAATAAGTTAAAATAAGATTAAAAAGAGGGTAGTTTTATTCACAGTCTACCCTCATTCTTTCACGGCTTACTCCCATACAGACATCAGCTAAATGCCCAAGGTTTCACTATCCGTGTCTGGTAATCACCAGCTTAGGTCCCATGAGATTTTAAAGAGTAAATTTGGACCGTACAACCTCTATAAACCTGCTGTATCAGGTTTAATGTTAAAGCAGTTTGTCTACATGCTTAGGTATACGCTGTTGCAGTATAAATACTACTATGTGTGAAAACACGTACAGCTTTTCTTAAGATGCAAGCAGTGTCAAAGGTTACGGTACTGAGCTTTCCATAAGTACTAACGTTCTTGTAACCTGTGTGCTAAGGAAGGACTATTAAACTCTCCTTATTGAATAACAGACTGCTTGCAATATAAAAAGACACCAAGGGAGCCCACTAATGAGCCCCACAATTAATGGTGTCTAGTACCTAAAAAGGGACACTGTTACATGTCCCTAGTAATATTAGAATATCTTTCAATATCTACTGCATCTCGCATAAGCTGGACAGGATTAACTACCTGACCTGCAAGAATTGTTTTTAGTATAGCAGGACTAAACCCACTTACTAAACCTATACCTTCGTCATTAATTCGAGCTGGTACATTATTTGGTCTACCATTAACATTCCAGAAAACAATTTCTGGTAATGTGTAGCCAGCAACTTCGTACTGATCTCTTATTCCTTCCAAGTTAGTTTGAGTACCACATTGATCAAACTCCATATCAGAGATAATCAAAAGCTTATTAGGCATTTCATTCTCTGGTATGTTCTTTTCCAATGCTGTAGTAAGAATAACCATAAAAGTTTTCTGAAGATCAGTACTCATACCCCAACTTGCATTAGAAAGAGAATTAACTCTATCTTGTATGGTAGTACCATATATGCGGTGCATTTCAGGATTAGAACTAAAAGTCATAACTGCATCCTTAAAGATACCTTTATTTCTTTCAGAAATATACATTCCTAATGAAACACTAACCTCCATAGGTAATCCCCACATAGATCCTGATACATCACATACAGGTAGTATACGTTCTGTACTATCTGACATATAATCAGGTAGTGCATCCCATTGTGCTTGTATAGCATTTACTTTCTCAATTGATGGTATATGCCAGTCATTATTCATCAAAGGTGCAATAATGTCATTAGGAAACAACACAGAAGAATTAATCTTACTCTTTCCTTCAAGTACATCTTGAATATAAGTATTAAATCTACTTCCATCTTTACGATCAAATAAATTTTTATACCTATTCATAGCAACTGAAGGTACTGCAGAATAATTAATCAATCCTATCTGGTTCTTGCATATTGCGTGCTCCACCACTTTAGTTTCAGAAACAAGAAATTTCC
>Ga0070750_10002383_pt1 | contig 10411 bp, 8 predicted proteins | sample VirMetDEL_Nov_24_FD_77013 | JGI IMG/M metagenome (GOLD analysis project Ga0070750, IMG submission 77013) | Aqueous microbial communities from the Delaware River and Bay under freshwater to marine salinity gradient to study organic matter... | ecosystem: Environmental > Aquatic > Marine > Coastal... | reverse complement strand
TATATCCAACGACCAGAATTATCAAAAGCACCAGATGCAGCAGCCTGCATTAGTTCTTCCGTAGACATTTCAGAAATTGGCTTATTAGAATCAAATCCTCCAGCGGGTACGCTTTGTTGTTGCCCGGTCCCAGAAGATTGCTTGGGTTTAAACAAAAACTCTTTGTCTTCATCCTTACGGAAAGAATCAATAAAGTCTTTGACGGAAGCGCCAGTACGGTGTACCCACTGACCATTCTCGTCTTGTACAAGTTGAGATACGACATCTCGATATGCGAAATCAGCCGCAGTATCGTTACGGAAGTCCAAGCCTTTTAGAGCGTCACGAACGGCGCTATCACGGGTTAATTCCGTAATTTGACGATCGCGCTCTTCTAAACGAGCAGACAGCTCTGCTAGCTTCATGTCAGCGGCTTCTTTGTGCTTTCCATCTTCTTCGAGTTTAGCTATAGCAGCTTGCTTTCGCTCTTCTTCAAATGCTACAGCCTTCTTGACTGCTTCATCACGTTGAGAGTAAGCGTTGTTTAGCTTCTCTTTGATACCTGCTAATTCTTCAGCAACCCTAGCTTCAACAATCTTAGCTAATTCTTCCTGAGAAGAAACTTGATTTTCGATGTTTTGCTCAGTTGCATTAGCTTCAAAGTCTTCATTGTTTTCTATGTTATCAGACATTAGTATTTCCTTTGGGCACGGCCCTTCTAGTTAAGTTATTTTCGGTCACAGACCATTAGTATTGAGTTTTGGTTACGGTCCTATACCATAAAAATCCCATCCTTCGGGAATTCTGGCAAGGATATCTACGGCAGTAATGCCGTTTATAGGATCTAATAGTCCAAGTGTTTTAGCTTGTCTTATTAGATCATTGTAACTTTCTTTAGAAAGCCCTTCGCGTCTCATTTGTTTGAGAGTTTTCCTCAATGTATCTCCTTCAACTGCCATAGCATAAATACCCCTGAGTTGCCATTTGGCATCAAGCGAATCTGCTAAGTTAGTAAAGAAACCATCGTGGATAGTCGCGGTATACACTTTGTTTCTTCTTCCCCATAAGTGAAAAGCTCTTACAATGGAAGCGTCATTCATGTGATTTCCATTTACACCTAATCCGCTACGAGCATCAATGATAGAGGATCTACCTTTAAACTTGTTGCTTGTAACAGTATCTTCGTAAATGTTGCTAACTCTACGTCCAGTCACAGGATCAATAAATGAAATCCTTTCCTGAACGCTAGGACGATAGCGCTGATACAACACCTTACCATCTACAGTAACCCACGGGATATCTACTTTCCCTGATTCAGTAATGTAAGTAGTTGCAACCTGTTTCCAGAAAGACACAAAGTTTTCAGTAACAGGTGCTATGTCTTTAAGGTGTCCAGACATTATTCTTGCCACTTCTTTAAATTGAGCGGGGCCAACAATGTTACCTCTGACATTAGTCAGTTTTTGTACAAATAGCTCGGCGTCAGGGTGTATATCTCTAGTCTGAGCTAGTATTTTATTCCCAACTGGAGCGTTGTTCGTTATTGAGTAATTGATTTCTTTTTTAAGATTTTCTAGTTGCGCTGTCACAGACGTTGCACCATTTCTTTTTGAGTAATCAATTTGTTTAGTTATGGCTTTGTTAAAAGAACTTAATTCAGATGCAGTTATTACAGTATACTCTTTTTGAGCTAGTACTTTAGCTAATTTGCTTTCAATTGCACCAGCCTGAGTAGCTTGTCCTGCCCCGTAAAAAGCAACCATCGATTGACCTTTAGCAGCCTTAGCCATATCTCCGAAACTTAAGTCGGAGCCTAAAGGGTTAATCTTTTGGAAAGCGGGATCTGACATAGTTCTTTCAGCAACCAAGTCATATAGTCTATTTTTACGATCAGTGGCTAAAATATTAGAAGCGTTAGCTAATGCTCTATCTCTGGTAGATAGCGCGATTAACTGTGCTCCAGATGCAGAAGCATCGTTTTCATTGCCAAGTTGTGTTTTGTATTTTCTAAGTAAACGTACGTTATCAAAGTCACCATCTACATGGTTGTAGATACGAGTGTATTCTAAAGCGAATCTAGCTAACTTAGGAACTTCTTCAGCATCTATGCTTTGGACAAGAGGATGCTCAAGAAACTCACGAATTCTACGATCCCTTTGAGTATTAGCTAATAGTAATTCACCAATTTCTCTAAATGCTTTTTCATTTTCTCTAAATGCACGTAGCCTACCTTCATTAGTAAGAACGCTAAATGCTTCTCCAACAAGAGTACCTAATTGTATTCTTAATTCTTCCATTACAGCAGGAGATATATTTTTAGCTTGTGCTGTGTTTAAGAAGGGTCGAATAAATTCACCACCAGCTGGATGCAAATAACCTTGGGTATAAACACGGCCTCTACCATCTATTTGCGCCCAATTTCTCCAGCGATGACCAGATTCTCTATGATACTTCAAAGATTGAATAAGGCCAGAGCCTGCTTCACCCCGTTGAAGAATAATTTTTCTAAAGCTGTTTAGCTCATCATATTTTTTAACGTTACCCCTAGGGTCTCTAAAAGAAGAAAGCGCTAAAAAGAAGTCAGCAAAGTCATTATCTACTTCCCACTCAAAGTCCATTACATGATTAAGCATATTTGCAAAGTCACGATCTATTAAATTTTGATCGTAATTGCCACCTGCTTTTCTAGTAATTACACTTTGAGAAGTCTTTCTACCTCTTGCATCATAGAAGTTTTTGCTTCCTGCTTTAACATAAAGACGGTCTCTTTCGTTAGTAATTCCGATTCTTCTAGAATAAACTAATTCTCTTGCTGCTCTTTGTAATTGTAACATTTCTGGAGAAATAATTTGAACTTCTCTAGAAATAGTGTCAGTAAAAGAACCTATTTGTGGTCTTCCAGATTCTAAATCGTTTACGCCTCTTCGAACAACACCTCTAAGACCAACCCTAATAAGACCTTGTTCTTTTAAGCCATCTAAAATGTTTGATCCAACTTTATGGTAAGTTTTAATACTAGGTGGAGCTAATAGCTCTTCTAAGTCACCTACTTCTTTTGCGTATACTTTTTTACCTATTTGTATAGATAGCAAATCGTAGTCAGTAGATTCCCCAGTAGCGATGTCTTTTATAATTTCAGACAAAGTTTCTATTCGAGTTTTTTGAAATTCGGGAGTTAATTTACGTTGAAGATAATCGTCTCGTTTTCTTACATAATACCATTCAAGGTCTAATAGCCTTCGTTTCTTCTCATTTGTAGCTCTTAAAAACTTAGTAATAAGAGAGTCACTAGGCTCATTGTTGTATTTTCTTAGGAAAGCCTTACCACCGGGTATTTCTTTAATTTTACCTTTTACCCAATCTTTAACTTTCTTTTTAGAGGGTAAGTTTTGTTTAAACGTAGGAAAGTAAGTACGTAGTGGAGATCGACCTCTTAAATATAAGCTACGTGCCAACGGTAATCCGTTTTCAACAGCCCATTCATCTATATATCTTTGGTTAGTTAAAGTTCTTTTGCCGATGTCTTCAAAAGTAGTCCATCTGCCTAATATTTGAACTTGAGCAGCATCACCATTTCCAAACTTATAAAGTTGGCTTCTTGATCTAGAACGTCTATCTAGTATACGAGATACATTAACAACAGAGTTCTTTGATTCTGCTTTAAGAACAGCTTCAAAGTTTAACCAGCGCTGCTTATCTTTGGCGTATCGTTCAAAAACAACACGTAAATTTTCTAATACAGCGCTTTGTTGGTTAACTGAAAGTCCATCATTTTCTAAAGATATAACAAAATTAGTTATCCATTCTCTTTGTTCTTTAGGGAGCAGCTTAGATTGATTTAAGTAATCTATTCGTTCCTGAAAGACTTCAAAGTCAGGATCATACAATAAGGTAGATTTTTGTTCACCCGTTAGGGGGTCAACTCCTATATTCCGTTCATCAAATTCATTATTAGCTCTTCGCCTTGATACGCGTTTTCCAGCCAAAGAGGTGCCCCTAAAATCAACCAATGATAATGAACTAGCGATGCTTGCTGCTTCTGCTCTATAAAAAGTCTTTAATTGTGTTTCCACAGTTTTATTTCTAAGCAGAGTGCTAGGTCGGGTAGCATCGATTGTTAAGTTGTTAATAGCTTTTGGGCTTAGTGCTTTTTGTCTAACAGGAACAGTATTAGTGTTCTTATTATCTATTCTACGCAAAGCGGTTAGAGAAAGGGGTTTTCCACTTGCTGTGGTAAAACGCTCTAAAGGGAGTTGACCGTTATCAAAAAGATCTACTTTCTGTATATCTCCTTGAAAATGACGAACCTTAGTTTCCCTCGGTTGTCTTTTTAACCATTGACCATAACTTTCACGTTTAATAGGCATACCATCAAACTTTTTAACTGAAAGTACAGAAAGGTCTTGTAATGCTTTCTTTTTAACGTCCCGAGAGGTACTAGCCAATAACTCATCGTGTGACTTGACGACGGGTACTAAAGTAGAACGACATCTCCAATGTAAAGGAGGAATAAAACGAGTGTCGTCTATTTCATAAACGTTACCGTCGTGATGAGCGCAGATTGCACTTGTACGACTATCCAATACCGCAGTAAACCTCATGCCCTTCATCAGTGCTTTATTTTCTTCAAGCACCGCTAATTGGGCGGTAGTCTGGGTTTTAGTAACAGCGGTTCGCACTAGCGCAGAAGCTTGGGACTCTGTTAAGCGAGTTGAGCGCTTGACTTGTCTAACTAATTCCGCATTACTCCAACCTTCTCTAAGACCTTGTTTTATAGTCTTATCAATACGGCTGAGTTCGCTAGTTCCTAGTGCCTGAATACGCCTGCTTAGTGTTCCCTCTCCTCGGACGTTTCCACCTACAATCTCATTAAGAAGTCTAGTTGCGCCGGGGCGTCTTACAGTAGCATATTTTCCTAATGCTTTGTTAAGATTGTTCGTGGTGAAATCTAATTCTACTAATCCATAATCACTTAAAGTAGCTAGAGTTGCAGCATCTAGCTCTTTTATAAATCTTCTAACTTCTGGATCAGCAATCTTATTAAATGCGCGAGAGTCGTTAGACTTTAAAGCTGCTTTTACTTCCGAGGAAGAAAAGATTTTCTCTAAGTTTTTACGGTGTCTCCTAATAACACGCTTGGTGTCAGTCTGAAGGTTTTCTTCAAACAAACGAGACATAGCCGCATGGTCTATCTGTCTATCGTAAATGCCTTCATTTACACTAGTCATACGACTCTCCTTGCTTTAATTAACAATAATCAGAAAAATCCTCTGGCTTACAAACGCCACCTTTGCGTTGAGTAGAGACAACAAGGTCACCATCTTCGCGGATTTCTACGATTTTAAAACCGTGTTCGTTAACATCACCAACTTTTAAGTCTACGGTTTCTTCTTTAATGTGATCAACTTCTTGATCTGTATCAAAAATTCCCATGTTATACTCCGAAAAATTCTTTAACTGCATTTGCAGACATAGGTACTTTACCGTATGCTCGCTTATTGGCGTCAGTAGGCATAACTATCCAAACATCACCACGCATTTCACACAGCTTCCACATACCATCTTTGCTTTCTAAGCCTGCTTTTAATTCTACAGCTTTAGGAGCAGGAGGTCGTCCGGGCTTCTTTTTAGGCATTTCAGTAACGCCGTCATTTTCTTTAGTCATCTTTATCTTCCTCGTCGTCATCTTCGACTAGTGGTTTAGGTTGGTTCACTTGTGTCCGGATAACGTCATCTAAAGGTTGAGGGTCTAATCCACCCATAATAAGATCATCTTGTCCAATCTCTTCTTGACCGATCATATCATCATAATCTGAGTCAATGATATCATTTGCTTTAGCAATATCTAAGAAAGTAGACCGGGGTATAATACCGCCTTGGTACCATTCCGTAACGAGTCTTAACCAGTCTGCGCCAATAGGTGCAGGATTTAAATCAGGAGTAAGGCTGAATTTCACATCTTCAACAGTATAATCCGTACCATATTCCCAGTTAAGCATCCATGTAATAACTTGTCGCATCTGTTGAGATACTTTAGTACTAATAGAAGCTAATAATGCAGATTGCCCCACATTTCGTATTTCTAAAGCAACACCTGAGTCTCTACCGCTACCGTTTTCAGCAGCCATCATTCGAATACCCAAACGTGCCATCTCATTAATTGTATTTTGAATTACAGTTTCCATGTCCTTAAGCGCTTTAGAGGGAGTCTCTAATGCCTTAACATCGTCACCTTGTTGTACTTTAATCCAAGATCCTAACCCTGCGCTTACTACATCTTCAAATTGATCATCTGTCATATCAGATATAACAACAGGAGTGTAAGTAGCAGAACCTAATAGCAGGTGATTACGTCGAGAGACCTTGTTATATAAAGATACTTCTCTGTCAATTAAAGGCATAAGTATAGGTTCTTCACCTTCTATATTACCGTTAAGAGGCACTGCAGGAATGTATTGGAAGTAGTTACTGTTAGACATAATTTGGTCGTAAGTGCCTACTAATTCCCATCCACTGTTATTTGTGGTAGTTCCGTGAGCACCACCTGTTACATTGTAGTCTTGTTGTTCTACGCCGTTAATAAAAGTAACGTTAGCACTTTGAGTGTCATTTAGCTCATATTTTTCTACAATGTAAATACCAGCAGGGTTAATTTTATGAACATAAACTACTTCAACGTAATCCGGGTGTAAAGGATTAGATCGATATTGAGATTCAAATTTACGACAAGCTAAAGCCAATAAGCAATGCTTTCCTGTTACCGGGTGAGCGCCTGTTCTCCAGTTAATTACAGATTCTGCATTTAAAAGAACAGGATATGGTTTAATAAGATCTCGTTCTTCTTTTGAAAGAGCTTCGTAGTTAGGCACAGAAGGGTAATCTACCATAACCCACGCTCGTGAAGTATGGAGTTCCTCTTTTAAGCATTCATCTAAAAATGACATCATAGAGTTGCCAGTAGAGGTGAAGTGGTTCTTTAACCAATCCATAGCACCTTCTGGAGCGTTTTCAGGTAGCGCTATCTCGGGATGTTTACGTAACATACCTCCGATTAACACTTTAACATATTGTGAAGTTAATCCGGGTAGTTCAGATTCTGCTAAATAAAACTTATATTGTTCAGCAGTCATACTAGGGGAAAACGGTAAGAGAATATTAGTGAATCCTACATTATCTAAGTAAGCATCTAACTCTCTTACGTGAGATTGACCATTTAACATACCACGCGCTGTTCGCCATAGTGGTTTTAGAGATTCATAGCGAGCACAGGGATCGCCGACTGACTTGCTACGGTTGGTTGATGTAGCAGTATTGGCCATACCAGCCTCCTATTAAAAATTGTGTGATTGTTTTGAGCGTACCTTTGTACCAGCCGTAACCGGAAACAAGTATTCTACAGCATAACGAATTCCATCAGAAAAGTGCTCTACACCTTCTGACTTATCTATCATAGCGCTGTCTGGATTATTTTCTTTCCATACAGTACGCTCTAACGATTTAATTGTATTTTTGCATCTAGGATGAACATAAAAGTTTATATTACCATCCGCTAATTTTAACTGTCTGTTTACAGCAGCTACAGAATCTACCATAGGTGGCGCTTTACTTCGCGCAATGGTTTCAATTCCATATGATTGTAAAATAGAGAAGTCAGTTCTACCAACAGCAGCAGAGGATTTTCTTGCTCTACCGCTAGGGTCAGGAAATGCAGACACTGGATGACCTTTGTCTATTCTCTTTCTAAGAGTCTTAGCTAACGTCTCAGTATCGGGATGCCCCTGATACTCTTCTATTATTTGTATTTGATTGCCTCTAAGTGCGAACAGAGAGGTTGCCATAATACCAACGTTAAAGTCAATAGCCGCATAAATATGCTCGCCGGGTTCAAAATCTTTTAAAGTTCGGTCTACATGTTCAGATCTATTAAAGTTATAGAACACGTTATTGCCTGATTCGTCAAAGCTTGCTTCATACTCACGCTTAAACTGAAAGTAATCAATAGTGTGCTTTGTTCTTTCAATTTCTTCAGTATCTAGATAAGGACTATTCTTGTATGTAAAATGATAAGATTTCCAATCATCGTCAACTGTTTCAAAGTTAAACATTTCATAGAAATAATCTTTACCTCTAGGAGTAGAAATAACTAAAGCTCTACCGGGGGAATTAGCACCGTATTCCTCTGCTCTTTCTTTAGACCATCGGGTTGTTATACAGGGCTGAATAATACTTTCCCAAGACTCCCTAAAAGAGCCTCCTGCGCCTTTCCAAGTAGTCACCTCATCGAGTACTGCAAAATATTGTCCAGAACCACGAAGGCGTTCGGATGCCTCGTAAGACCATAGTTTGAGCACTACGTTATTTGGAAACCAAAAGGTTCCTGAGTGTTGTGATGACTTGTCAACGTACGCGTCCATCCCAAATTGATAAGCAATAAGGGGATAGTAAATGTCAACAGTTTGTTGGTAAGTAGGTGCAATTAAGCAGACGTTTTTATTAGGAACTTCTGGGGGAAGTTGACATAGCTCTTGAACTGCTAATACTGCTGCACAAGCAGCGAGGTAGGACTTACCGAAACCTCGAGATGCACAAACAGCAGCATATCTGGCTGATTGGTCTACAAACAGATCTTGAATGATCTGAGATTGACCTTCGTGTAGCGTAATATCGCTCATGTTAATCTCCGTATTAATTGTCTGAAGAAAAGTTTAACTCTTCCCCATTTTGTTTTAGTATCTTTAATATCTTTGGATATGCCTTTATAACCTAGTTTTACGTATTCTTTTTTAGTATACCATAAAAAGTTTTTGTTGTTGTATTCGGGTAATACTTTATCGGCTTCGATTAGCCGTTTTGTTTCTATTTCCATCCCTACATAACAGTCTCTTAAAAGAAACCCACCATTGCCATCAGAAAAGTTATAACATTTCTTATCTAAAAAGCAATTTGATAAAAAGGCAGATTCTCTTTCTTTGCATTCTTCTTTAGTACCAAAGAATAAAATCAATCTTTCGAAAGAATGACCTTGCTCGTAATCTAGCCAGAATTCAAAGTTACGGCTTGAGCACAAATATCCGTCGTCAACAGTACCTTTATGATAACCAATATAATATCTACCATTATCTGTATTTCTAAGATGGTAAACAAAGGCTTCTTGATTATGCATTTATTAACTCATTGTACTTCAAGTAATCTTCTTCCCATATAATATGAGCTAATTCTAAAGCTTGAGGAGATAATGAGGTTACTCGAGGTTTTGATTGGTTTATATGTATTGGTTGGTCTTTATGCCACTCATCAAATAATATAATTTCAGAGTCACCTATCCAATCCATTTGTTTATGGACTCCTATATTAAAATACCATTTTGAAAGAAAAGTATATAGTTCTAGTAAATGTATTTTTTCAATAGTGCCTACAGCATTAATATAAGGCATACTAGGATTCATCCTATTGCCTAATCCTTGGTGAGCATTGTAAAAAGAAATTAGCCAATCGGTTGGGTTTCTTAAACAAGCTTTAACAGGTTTGTTATATTGTTTTGCTGCTTTATAAGTAGTGTGTTTATGAGGTTGTTCAAGTATAACTGCACTAGGATCTACTTTTCGGTATCTTTCTACCGTAGAAGTAGACCCGGTGCGAGGTACAAGTACAACTACATGATCGTTTGTAATAATCATGGTTTACCTAATATATTTTGACTCCTCCATTTCCATAACTTCTAACCACATCTTGCAGGTCTCGCTGCGTTGGCAGTCATCAAGTGTAAATTCAATTACAGGTATGGGAAGTTCATAGCGATCGATCATTGAAACTAGCCAAGACAATCCTGAAAAACAGGGAATATCTTTTTGTTTTAAGTCGCCATTTATTAAAAGTTTTGAATTTTGACCAATTCGGGTAATTAGCATCTTAGCCTGTTCTATTGTTAAGTTTTGGCATTCATCTGCTAATATCCAAGAGTCATCAAATGTTCTACCTCGCATAAGCTGCAAAGGTACTATTTCAATGCTCTTTCCTAAGTCACACTCCATTTTATTTTTACCTACTCGTTGTTGTATAACATCAAGAACAGGTAATGCCCAAGGTACTGTTTTCTCTTCAACATCTCCGGGCAGATGCCCCATGTCTTCTCCAACAGGTACCATTGGTCGAGTTATGACAATTTTACGATACGGATTTTTAGAATACCAGTCAGCTGCCATTCCTGCCGTAATGTAAGTCTTACCAGTACCAGCAGAGCCGGTAGTGATAACTTGGTCACAATATTTTATAGATTCTATTAATTCGTTTTGATTCTGGGTTTTAGCTAAGATTGGAGGTACAGTTTGAGTTGGTGTATACTTTTTCTTAGTTCTTTTTCCCATTGCGAGACCCTTGTTTTAATAAGTTACCATTTAACTTTATTAGCCCAATAAGCTGCAGACATTTTACC
>Ga0070750_10002380_pt1 | contig 10418 bp, 15 predicted proteins | sample VirMetDEL_Nov_24_FD_77013 | JGI IMG/M metagenome (GOLD analysis project Ga0070750, IMG submission 77013) | Aqueous microbial communities from the Delaware River and Bay under freshwater to marine salinity gradient to study organic matter... | ecosystem: Environmental > Aquatic > Marine >... | reverse complement strand
TTAATATATACGGATTTGATTTTAAAGAAACTCCTACATTTAATAAGCCCAACGAAAAAATTACAGAAACAGAAGACGGTGAAAGAATTTGTAGATTTGGTCATAAGTTTATACGTGAAAAAGACGCAATACTTACAATGTGTAAAGATAATGGTTGGAAGTTGAAAAAATGATTGAAAAAAAGATTACACAAATTTGGATTGGTCCAAAACCACCACCTCTTAAATGGATGAATAGTTGGAAAGAAAAGCATCCTGATTGGGAATATAGCATATTCACAGATGAAATGTTAAAGGCGAGAACGTTTAAAAATCAACATCTTATTAATCGCTATTATCATACAAGAATGTGGTGTGGTGTATCAGATTTAATTCGTTATGAATTAATATTAGAGCAAGGTGGGTTTTGGCCAGAAGCAGATATGGTATGTTTGAATAATACCGAAGAGTTATTTGATATGCCAGATCATTATGCTTATACCTGCTTTGAGAATAGTAAACATACAGATCCAACATATAAAAATTATATGCAACCAATCATGGCTGCAAATCCTGGCAACAAACTTCTTGAAGAAATTGTTGATACGTTACACGAATTAAAGCCGGGCCAATTAAATCCTGCGCCATATAAATCAACAGGCAATCACTTTTTATCTCGATATGTAGATAGAACCGAAGTACTTAAAATCTGGCCTTCACACTATTTCATTCCTCAATATTACGCGAGAAACGCGCCATACTATAAGGGCCCGGATAAAGTATATGCAGAGCATAATTGGGGTTCAACTGGAATGCCTTGGACCACACAATATCATGAGGGCGAATAATGTACATTTCACATAAGTACAGATTTATTTTTTTGAGAACACCAAAGACTGCTAGTAGTAGTTTAATGGATTTTTTCGTAAACAATATAGACGATCCAAGTGCCGTTTATGGACCTATTGAAGATACAAAAGATAACGGCAATCTTCCAGAAGAAGTGTATAAAAAATATCAGCAGAACTATAAGATATATCATTTAACACTTCAAGAACTTTTAGATAGTGGTGTCATTAATACAGAACAACTCAATTCGTATTATAACTTTGCTATTCTTCGAGATCCGGTTGATCGACAAAAAAGCTTTTACTATTTCTTTCGTAAATGGCGTGGACGAAAAGGTCCTGGTACATTGCAAGAGTATAATGCTTTTGTAAATCAAGAAGGTTGGTTTGATGGTGAGCCCAATTCCGCAATTAAGCAAACAGATTTTCTCACTCTTCATGGTATAATGAAAGGTGACTATTGGCTCTATGAAAATTTAGATAATCAATTAACAGAGTTTATGAATAAGTTAAATATAGATATAACACATCCACTTAAAACGTTTAAGGGAGACTTTAGATCTAATCGAGACGCTGAATTTAAGTTCGATAAACCAACAGTAGAAACAATGGCCACATATTTTAGAGATGACTTCAATCTCTATTCACAATTAAAGGTAAAAAGGTATGAGCAGACATACTCACAAAGTGTCGAAGGCTTTTATTCTTCGCATTAATGATCCTATTTCAATTGAGTACGCTCAAAACGCTGCAGACTCATGCGATGACGTAGGATTAAAATGGTCTTATTTCGATGGCTATTCACACATGTCAGGTGTTGACGCTTGGCATCTTACTGGAATTGATATTCCTTGGCCAAAGCCACCTTCTGGTCCAAACTTTATATTGCATCCTACGCCTGAAAACAAAGCTAATTGCGCTAGCGCAGGCCACGGTGCAATATGGAAAAGAATTGCGGATGGTCCAGATGATGCTGCTATTGTATTAGAACATGATGCTCTTATGTTGCATCCTCTCGAATTAGAAGTAAACGATTATCAGATTGCAGTCCTTGGATATAAAGTTGCTCAGCCCTCTCGGTATGATCATGTATCAGCTGGCCCTACAAAGAGCTGGTTAAACATTGATGGCCACGAAGGTGCCCACGCGTATGCAATTACAAAGACAACTGCACAATTCTTGGTTAAAGAAATTGAAGAACAGGGACCTCTTGGTGCGGTTGATAACGCATATTTTATCCGTAGGCAACGAAAAACTGCAATTCCTTTAGTACTCGCAAGTCCTAATACCGCGCTTGGATGGTTAAGAGAATCAACAATTTGGGCAGAATCAGCCCACGTTAATTACGAATTTATTGATTCGTTTAAGCGTTTTTATAAATAGTATTTTTTAATAGAGTCTTTCGAATGGAAAAAGAAAACGATAAAGAAAAAGAATTGGATCCAAAGCTTTCGAAAGCAAAAGGTGCTAAAAAAGCAGATGGAAAAAGAGTTCCATTCAGAGAATTTGATCCAGTTAAATACGTAGAAACAGAACCTACGATTAAAGAAGGAAAGACCAAAGATAACGCCGTTATTTCTTTTGGTCGAATGAATCCTCCTACGAGCGGGCATGAATTACTCGTAAGCAAAGTTATTAGTACAGCTTTACGAGCAAACGCATCTCCACTCATTTATTTGTCTCATTCACAAGATCCTAAGAAAAATCCTCTTAGTTACAAAGATAAAATTCGATTTGCTAAGATTGCTTTCGGTAGCGCAATTCAAGAATCTCGTGCGAGAAATATTATTGAAGTTGCAAAAGAACTGAGCAAGACATACAAGAATCTTGTGGTAGTAGTTGGTTCAGATCGTGTAAAAGAATTTTCTAGACTGCTTGACAAATATAATGGCGTTGAATATGATTTTGACGTTATTAATGTAATGTCTGCAGGAGATCGTGATCCTGATTCTGAAGGCGTAAAAGGAATGTCAGCTTCTAAAATGCGAGCTCTTGCTCAAGAAGGGGATCACGATGGATTTAAAAGAGGATTGCCTAAGAGATTACAAGCAGCCTCAAGAGAAGTTTTCGATGCAGTAGTTGATGGACTCAATGAATCCGTTAAACACGAAGCACTCGATCGTCAACAGCGCAGGCAGCGCTCAATACTAATGAAAAAGCTTGCACCTAAGATTGCTCGCAAGAAAAAGATTGCGATGAAAAAGAAAGCAGGGACTGATAAGTTAAAACAACGTGCTCAGAAACAGGCTTTAGATGTTGTTAAGAAGATGGTAGCAGGCAAAAAAGATTATAGTACTTTGTCTATAGATCAAAAGGTTAAGGTTGACGATAAAGTCAAAAAGAAGAGTGCATTAGTTAATCGGATTGCAAAAAAACTAATTCCAAAAGTAAAGGCCGCTGAAAAGGAAAGATTTGCTCGTATGCAACAAGCTAAATCTCAGATGGCAAGTTACGATCCAATGGAAGAAGATATGAATAAGTCTTATGGTAAGGGCTTATCGAAATCAACTAATGCAAAGCGTCAAGCACAGTTTAATAAGCAAGCTAAGATGGATGACGACAATCCTGGAGCTTATAAGCCTGCGCCTGGCGATTCTGAAGCAAAAACAAAAACATCAAAACATACTAAAAACTTTAAGAAAATGTTTGGTGAAGCTTCAGAACAAGATATGAGACCACGTAAGCGTTATCATAAAGCACTTAATGCTGATAATACCGTCAAATTTGATGGTCGGTTTAAAATGTATAAGAAGCCAAAAGAAGAGGATCCGGTAGAGATTAAAGAAGAAATCGACTCTTTAATGGATCAAGTAGATTTCATCTTTGAAAGCAATCCTACAAAATCCTTAAAGAAAAAGGCAGAGCAAACCGGTATTTCTTATGACATTTTAAAAAAGGTTTTCGATCGCGGCGTAGCAGCTTGGAAAACAGGTCATAGACCCGGCACAACACCAGCTCAGTGGGGATTAGCTCGAGTAAATAGTTTTGCTACTGGTGGAAAAACAAGAACGACTGCAGACGCAGATCTTTGGAAAGACCACCAAGGCGGTTAAATGAAAACTTTTAAAGGTCATTTAAACGAAACTCGTTTTGAAAACAGCGTGTTATCTCAGATAGCTCCTTGGTTAGCGAGTTGGTTAGATAAAAAAATAGATAAGAAGCAATTTCAAGCAGCAGTTAAGTTTTGGCTTAAACTTCGAAAAAAGAATCCCGGCCAAGCACGTGCTAATTTAATTAAGACATCTCGTGTTTATGATGTAGATGTACGTACGCTTGATAAGTTTTTTCAATCTATGGTTGATAAAGGTTTAATGCCTGCTCATTTAACTAACTATCCTCGTATGTTTAAAGCAGAAGAACTTTCTGATAAAGAACGAGCAGGCGAAGAAGGAACAGAAAAGCTAACAAAAAGATATAAAAAAGACACACCCGGAGAAAAATAAATGGCTACAACTTTTAAACTGTACGCTGACAAAATGGGTGCAACAGATCCTACCACATATATTGGTAGGGATGGTGATATCTTTTATGATCCGGACTCAGGCGCTCTTAAAAGATCTGATGGTGTAACACCGGGCGGTATTCCAATTACATCAGAAGGATTAACTGTACAAGATGATACACTGACTAGTGATTATTACATATATGTCGGTAATCCAGCTAATAAATTATCATCTTTCCAAGATTATCGTCGAATCAATACCGGTTTTACTTATGACCAAGAATTTACTCATTTAGATCAAGCATTTAAATTTATTATGGAAAATCCTCTAGATGAGGCTGGTTATGCAGACTATATCGGTGCTAATCGTAAAGCATCTTACGTTATTGCGTTAGAAGAAAATGCTACACACACAACCAACCCAGTTATTGGTCACTACGGATTCCATCTATGGAATGTAAATAGTCAAGTAGTTTTGCTCAATCAGAATGCGTTAAGCACAACACCTGCAACAGCAGAATGTTATGCTGTTATAGATGATGATCTTAAATTGTGGGGGATACCTCTGTTTCAGCTGGCAAGATATGATCTGAGATTTACTGGTGAGATCGATTGCCAAGGCCATGTTCATATGAGAACGGCTAGTAATGTTTCGGGGTTTGCAAATAGTATTATAGAAAATAGCATAAGGCTGAGAGATAGTTACGCCCTACTAAATGGCTTCGAGATGAAGCCATCGTCGACCTTTTGCCGGATCGATATTTCGGATAATTCGGTATTAGACATGAATCCAGGTGCCAATATTGACCAAACCAATGGCAGCTTTGAAATTCGGGCGTACACTAATTCGTTTTTAATATACAGGACTGGCGGCGAAAGTGTTCCCTTTAAGCGCATTATCGCTAGTGATTCGACGATTCTAATGAGCAACGCTAATTTAATTATGGAGGAATACATTAGTTTGGGAGACAGTCGACTCACCTTGGCGGGGCAATTGACCTCAAATCAGGGTCAGATTACCTTTAATACAGCATCAGCAAAACTTTCTTTAGGCAGAAATTCTCAATTAACTTATACTTCGCTCATTGATGTCGGCTTTGGCACTTCGCATCAAATTGGTGGTAAAACTGTTGCTTACAATGACCCACTATTGTTTTTACACAAAACCAATTGGGAAGATGGAATTATAACAGTTAATACTGGTGCAACTCAAAATACCATAGGACAATCTGAAGGCACCTTTAGATTACCTAGCATCGACACTACCGCTCGTAATGCATTAACACCTGCTAACGGTGATATGATTTATAACACCACTGACAGTAAATTACAGGGTTATCAAGCAGGCGCTTGGATTAACATAGACGGAACCTAGGACTAAAAATGCCTACTACATTTAAAATTGCTGTTGATAAAATGGGTGCAACTGACCCTTACTCCTACATTGGAAGAAAAGGTGATATTTTTTATGACCCTGAATTCGGCGAACTACGCATTTCTGATGGTGATACACCTTATGGTAGTGGTCTTCAGCAGGGCATTGGTGGATCAACTCCTACAATTAATCAAGTATTGCAAGTAGATGATACAGCATCTCTTGAAGCAATCTTTGCAGCTGGCATTAAAATCAATACGATTGGATCCCTTGACGATTTAGCGCCTGTATTGTTTTCTGCAAACGTAGAAGTTGATTCGACGATTATTGCTTCTCAAACAAACTTTGGTACACTGAATGGATTAACCATTCCTTCCGGCCCGGGCACCATCGCATTACTTTCAAATATTGCTGGATCAGGTACAGTATTAGAAGCAGTATCAGATGATACAACTCCTGAACTTGGCGGTGACTTAAGTACTGGCGCATTTAAAATTAAAAACACAGGCGCTGGTGCAAACGGTGTTATCATTGAACAGGTTGGCGCAACCAACCCCGGCCTGATCGTAAACAATAGTTCTGGAAATACAGTTTTTTCTACTTCTGATGATGTAATAACATTAAACGAAAATCAATGGCCAACATCAGATGGACAACAAAATCAAGTTTTAGTTACCGATGGTGCAGGTCAACTATCATATATTACTCGTAATCCTTTTACGAAGTTTTATTATTACTACGGTGGATCTTCCCCAGGCCCAGCATTAATTGCAGGATCTGATACACTTGGTGTAGGTATTGGCTCTTGGAATGAAATGACTTTTGCTAATGCCGGCACCGGTGGTGATATCGCAAACCTAGGTCCATCGTCTGCGGATTACGATCCTAATCTTGCGGGTATTACAGTTTCGAACGGAGTGTTTAGTGGGTTTATACGAGGCGCTCAATATCATGTAACAGTTGAATTGCAAGTTGTTAATGCTATTACATCCGCATCTGTACAAACACATACAGTTGAAGGTAGTAATAATTATAAATTAAAAGGGGTGATAGCGTACCCTGGAAGTGGCGCTATAAATAATACTGATCCAATTACGACAACAATGAGTGGATTATTTGTTTTTGAAGATTCTGTTGCTGCTAATAATACGCTAACAATTAATTTATACCAAGAACAAATTTTGCAATATTACGTATCAGAATGTGTAATAACAATCATAAGGATAGCGTAATTGCGATGATTAGTTTTAAAGGTTTTTTAGAAGAAAAGAAATCTGAGACTTGGGAAGCTGGGTTTGAACGCCGCGTAGTAAAAACGACTAGCCCTGATCATAAAGAGAAGGGCTACGAGTGGCGTATTAAAGGTAAAGAGCGAGATGAAATTTCAATTAAGCTCTATAAGAAAAAGCCAGACTTCGCAGAATTTAAAAAGCAAATGCGGCGAGTAGCCGGTCACGAGTTTGGCGGTTAACATGAAAAGATTTAAGGGATTTGTAAATAAAGACGATTTTGCTATCTATGAAGGAGTGACTGTTCCTTTAGAAAGACCCCTCATAGAAGAACCAGAACTCAATTCTCCTAAGAGAAGTTCTGGAGATAAAAAGTATGTTGTTTATGTAAAAAATCCAGACACTGGTAATGTGAAAAAAATTGAGTTTGGTGACGAAAAAGGTGGACTCACTTCTAAAATTAATGATCGAGAAGCAGCAAAGAATTTTGCAGCTCGTCACAATTGTGATACTAAGACAGATAAAATGTCTGCAGGATATTGGGCATGTCGATTACCTAAATATGCAAAAGAATTAGGACTTAAAGGTGGCGGCGATTATTTCTGGTAAGCCATATTTTGATTATTCCGGTGGCCATAGACTTTTTTTATGCTGGGCTCCCGATGAAGATTATGTTTGGCACCGTGATGAAGAAGATAGAAAGATTACTGTAGTAAGCGGTGAAGGTTGGTGTTTCCAATACGAAAATTGCTTACCCTTTGTTTTAAAACGAAATAGTGTTTTTGAAATACCTAAGAACGAGTATCACAGATTATTAAAAGGAACTACAGACCTTCTCGTTAGAATAACAAAGACGAATAAATAAGTAACAACTTAAACGAAACAGGGAGATAAACGTGTCTACTGAAGATTTATTGAAAAAAATGTCTGCAATCATGGAAGCAAAATTCGATGATGCAATAGCAGAAGTACTCGAAGAAAAAAAGATGGATCCTGTTGGTAAGGCAGATTCAGATATTGACAATGATGGAGACGTTGATGATTCAGACGAATATCTCAAGAAGCGTCGGGCTGCTATCGGTAAAGCCATCAAGACTCAAAAAGAAAAACGCGAAAGCGAAGAAGTAGAAGTCGATGATGAAGATGAAGATGAAGCAGAAATGGCTTCTGAAATGAAAAAGCTTCACGCTAGTTCTTGTAGCAAGCACGAAATGTACAAGAAAATGAAAGAAAAATATGGCGTCGCAAAAGAAACATTTGAAAAGCTTTACGCTTCAAATTGCGGCGGATAAATTTTAAAATAGAACGAGGAACTTTATTATGTTTTCATTATTTAAAAAGTGGTTTGGAAAAAAAGAAGTTGAGCCGGTTGTTGAAGAGGTAAAACCTAAAAAGGTAACACCTAAAAGAAAGGCACCAGCTAAGGCTAAAGCAAAAGCTGCACCAAAAAAAGCAGCAACAAAAAAAGCAGCAACAAAAAAGCCAGTAGCTAAAAAGACTACAACGGCTAATGTTTCTGCTAAATAAATAAAGTTATAATACTTCAAAAGGAGAAGCAAAATGGCATCATGGGGAGATACAGATACACTCGCAGATGCGCCTAAGTACGAGACACCCAGTGTTTCTTTTGATGCGACGGCCGCGGCAGTCGTAGTATTAGCAAACGACAAGATTGTTGAGCCACATCATGGTCTTGAAACAGGTGATCGTGTCACTTATACAGCTGGTGCAGCACCTATTACTGGACTTACTTCTGGTGACCTGTATTTTGTTATTCGTCTTGATCAAAACGAATTTCAACTAGCAGCAGACGCAGCAGACGCAGCGGCCGGAACTGAAATTGCACTTACTGGTTTAGGCGGTGGAACGGATACAATACAGGTTACTCCTGACGATCTTTTCTTTATCGACTTAACAGAAGCGGGTGTTGATGCAAACCGAGATAAAGGTTTAAAGACTCCAGGCTGGAATTCATATCGTACTTATACAACTGGTGACGGGCGTACTCGTCATATCGTAGAGCCTTTAGTTGCAATGAAGCGTACTGCAGTCGATGCTGGTGACGCTGGTGTAACTGGTGATACTGCGGTTGAAGATGCTACGGTAGCTGATAGTTAATAATACTTTTTGTGAGTGGTATTTAGATTATGCAGTTGACTGAATCAACCTTTCTGCTTTATGCGATGAAACATTATGATAATCCTCATTGCTCTGAAATGTCAGAGTTTGAAGAGGATATGAAAAGGTTTCAATACTTGCGTAAATTGTTTAGTCGTTATCGTCAAGATAATGATTTAAAAGAAAGGTTGATTCTCAATCACTTAATTGTAATTTACAACGTGTTTGGTGAGTATGCTACAAATATGCTCTTCATGAAATTGGATGAATATCACGAGTTTTTAAAGCCGTTTGTAGAATATTTAAATTATATGCCAAGTGTTGTAAGATATGACGATATCGAAATGAATAGAGATAGCATTGTACCTGACGCTCACATACTTAAAGTATTAAAAGGAATTTAACGTGGTCGATTTATTTCTCGTTTACCAATTCATACGTAAGCTGACTAAGCCTTTTACGGATTGGCCGGCTTATGAGTTGGGAATTATTGATGAGAAAGGAAAAGTTCTTATTCCACGTAAAAAGTTTAAGACTACAGAACAGAAAAAAGCTTTTACTATTCTCGACGTAATGATCGGGAATCTTAAAAAGCTATTAGAAAAACTGCCAGGTGGATCTTCTCAAATAGCATCTTATGCTGCTGCTTTATGGTTAATCAAAGAATGGAATATGTTCCAAGATGATGCACCACTATTGACAGAAGCAGTAACAGATGATATAATAGAAGATTCTATGGAAGAGTTTAAACTGTTTCTTGAAGCTGTAGAAGAAGACATGGCTGTAGCTTCGGGCCAAATTGCTGGTTTAGGTGTTGGTCCTGATGGGGAGCCTGGTTTAACAAAGGCTCAACAAAAAAAATACAAGAAAAAGAATCAGGATGGAAATATGATTTCGTTTAAAGAATCTTTAAAAATGCAAATTGCAGCACGAGGTAATGTAGCTGATGCTATTATGGCCTATGCTAAAAAATATGGTGATATCGACAAAGATGACATGATGGATGTTGCAATTGCAATTGAGACCGGCGATTTAAAAAAGGCAAAAACATTACTTAATAAGATGGATACAGATCCAAGAGATTGGATTGCAGATCTTCTTAAGAAAAAGAAATTTAAACTTTAATAGGAGTTATGCATGGATCTTGATGCACGAAAAAGAGTCTATAATCAACTACGAGTTGATGAAGGCGTAGAATATAAAATTTATTTGGATCACCTCGGCTATCCTACATTCGGTGTTGGTCATTTAATTACTGAAAAGGATCCAGAGCATGAAATGGAAGTCGGTGATCGTGTAAGAGAAGAACGCGTAGAAGAAGTTTTTGCAACCGATTTAGATATCGCATTAAATGAATGTGAAGTTCTTTACACTGAAGAGAAGTGGTGCAAGTTCCCTGTAGAAGTTCAAGAAATATTAGTTAATATG
>Ga0070750_10002377_pt1 | contig 10421 bp, 7 predicted proteins | sample VirMetDEL_Nov_24_FD_77013 | JGI IMG/M metagenome (GOLD analysis project Ga0070750, IMG submission 77013) | Aqueous microbial communities from the Delaware River and Bay under freshwater to marine salinity gradient to study organic matter... | ecosystem: Environmental > Aquatic > Marine > Coastal... | reverse complement strand
CTATTACAGATAAAGGTATTTCCCAACTACTTTTCCTCTGGAACCCATTAAATATTTCTGAATTGTCATTAAGATTAATAATAACAATTTTTAGTTTGTTTTCACCAGAATTATCTACTAATTCAGACGGTGATGTAAGTTCTTCATTTTCATTTAGTGAGGATACAATAGTTATTGGGTCAATAGTAGAGTCTTCTCCATTATTTATTCTTATATTCCCCAATAATTTAAGAGCCTCTTGTTCTACCTCTTCTGATTTTAATCTAGTTGCCTCTTGGTCAATAGGTATTTCTGTTTTAAGTTCTTTGTTAAGTGATTCACTTAATTTTTCACCTCTTATCTCACTTAAATTAATACCATCTACTATTTCACCACCTTCACCATTTAATCTGATACTATCAGCTCTAGGGTCATACATTTCAGTATTTGAGTAGAAATTGTAAGACATTGCATTTTGTAATCTATTTATTGGACCTTGTAATGATTGTCCACCAATTAATTCAATAGACATATTTACATTTGCAACCATTGGTTGTACACCAATACCTTCAGGATTTAAGTCCCATTGTGGTGTTGTACCATCTGCATAATTTATTGTTAGAGACTTAATAATAACTTTTGTATGTATGAAATCACCTATTCTAAGTATACAAACTGGAGGTCTACCAAATGCCAAATTGTCGGGTTTAACCCCTTTACCGGCTTTATCATAGATACTAGGTCCTTGTCTCATACATTGTTGTAAGAATGTTAATCTAGTATTTAATCCCTCCGGTGTATTTGAGTGAAATCCAGGTTGGAAGTATGTCAATTTACTACTTATATTATCAAAATAGTTAGGATAATCATCTGCAATCATATCAAAATATGTTGTCTCATTAATAAACATTCCGTTGGTTAGTTCTAAATCTTCTTGTAGTAGTTGATTTAATTGTTCTTGTTTATCAGCACTGTTAGAATCATCTCCTTTAGGTCTATAAGTTACTATAACATCTACTCTTCTATCTCTAGCGGCAAGTCCACTGTTAGGGTTAGAAGATTTAGATGCAGCAGAAGTAGTTGTCCCACCATTAATTTCTTTTACACTATCAATACGTTTATTCCCAAACTTTTCTGTTATGGAAAGTGCAACATTTTGACTTCTCAAATTTGATATTGTTGTGTCTCCACCATCATTTCCTGATTTGGATACATATCCTTTAGTTTCAATACCAATAATATTACTTTCTTCATAGAAAATCTTACACAATCCACAATCAGTTGCACTTGTTGATTCAATTAATTCATCATATGTAGAATTTAATTCTTTTTCATAATCAATATTAAAATTTGATTTACCGTCTTCAAAATATACACTAAACTTTTCTGTTTTAGTACTTAAATCAGTCTTAGATTGTCTAACAATACTATTTAATTTCTTCTCTAATTCTTTTTTAGTACCTGTATTAAGTTGGGTATTACTTTGTATGATAGATAGTAATTCACTAGGTGATGTAACACCCGCAAAAAACTTTTCTAATTCTGTATCTTGTCTACCTCTGTACTCATTTACAATTCTAGGGTGGTCTACCAAAATCTTAAACTTAAACGTCCCACTTCTTCTAGTGTTGTTATAAGTATAAATTGGTTCACCTCTTCCTAAAAACTCTGTTTCATTCCAATTCGCAGTTGTTGTTTCGTCAAAAGATAAATCATAAGGTGCAAACCACATAATTCTACCTTTCCTTCCACTTAATAAATCACCAGGTCCAATCTCTTGCATCGGTAAGTCAGCTAAATTATCCGACCACGCTAAGTTTTCTAATGATAACATATATTTTTTATATGTCGTAAATGATTCTTCTAAATAAGGATAAGACTTAACTGTACCGTTACTTTGTAAAACACTTAATGATGCTTTACCCGAATCGACTGAGAAACCTGGTTTTGATTCATCTTTGGTGAATAACCCACTCTTTCTAATTGCGTTATTATATGAATAACCTTTTTCTAATTGGTCTCTTTGAGTTCCATCTGTAGACTTTAACCATACTCTAGCATAGTCACCACTATTATCTTTAATAGCATTACCTCTACTTAAAATCTTATCTGTTAATTTATCTTTAAAGAACTTTTTTGTTTGATTGATGAATACATCAGTTTCTGAAAATTGTTCTGTTAAGTAATTTGTTTTTTCTAATATTGTTTGGTCAGGAAACTCAACTTCTTCTCCACCCCAAACAAAGTTTTCTGTTGGTGTAGTAACTTTACCTTCACCTTTATTATCAAAGTCTTCAGACTTAAATACTCTAGTTACACCATACCCTCTATTAGTATCTTCTTCATTACCAATATAGTATCTACCATTAGAACCTCTATCCCCTAATAAACCAAATAATCTAGGACTACTGTAGTTAGGAGTATATTCGTTTAGTTTTAAGTGTCTAAATAATGCATTCTTTTGTCCATTACCAGTTCTCTTTAATAACTCATCCGTTCTCTTTTCAGTTGTTAAGTTGGTTTGTGTTACAACACCTAACTTACTAAGAACATTTTTAACTTTATCTTTTAATTTACCACTATTTGCTTTTGCGGTATTATATTCTTGCCAACCAATTGCACCGTTTGGTATTGTTGAAACAGGTAATTCTATTCCTGTCAACCTACCTAATAACTCAGCACCTTTTGCAATTAGATTTGATGGAACAGTAATATCATAATTACTTTGTATTAATTCATTTCCTTGAATCAGACTAAGTGCGTCTGTATTAATTCTGTTGGATGTTTCATTTAGTGTTGATTGAGCAACTCTTTCATTTAATAGAAACTCTAACCTCTCAGAACCATAATTACCTAAGTCAGTATCGAAATTAGACGTTCTGGGAGTGTCAATTGCTGTAAATGGATTCTGTATACCAATACCACTAGATAATCCAATGATACCAAAGTTTTGATTACTATAATCTTTATTTTCTTGGTTTCTTGTATCTATGTTTGGATTGACAACTATGTACTCATCTTCATTTTCAATTTTATACTTATTGAAGTTTAATAGTCTGTTCCTATTATTCTTTTCTTCAATCTCTAAGTTTTCAATGTTTAATGGAATACTTTCTGTTTGGTTAGGTAAGTTAAATATTACTCTACCCATCTGTTGTTGGAAGTCTGATAGTCCTTTTACACCAGGTGAAACCGGTGGAGGTAAATTTCTATCTATTAAACTATCCCTTAATTGTTTGGTTGTTGTTGCAACACCATTAATTATTAACGTTTTATTTAGAATCCCTAAAGGCATAAAAATTTCTTTTTATTATAAATATCATACAAGAAATTTCCCGGGATAAATTATAATATATCTAGAATAATATATTATTTACTAGTTATATATTTTTAACTAGTCTTGTTTTTCTTGTTATAATTGCTTGTTTTTTCTTGTTATTATATATACAAGTCATGTCAATCATTTTTGGAAAGTAAATAGTATTGTGAATAAATAATTTATTTAATTAATATTAACCTCCAGTATTAGCAACATATCCAGGTACTTTACCAGCATCATATATACCATTATTACCAATTTTAATTTGTTGCTGAACCATTTTCATAATTTCTTTCTTATCTTCATTTGAAAGTTTCATTGTTGATGAGGTATTATCTAATACTATCTTAATTTCACTAAAATCAATTTTACCGTCAACATTGATATCTTGTAACTTACCCATAACGGTAGTTATCATTTGTTGTGTTTGTTGATTAGATAAATTATTTACTTGATTAGTATTATTAGTTGTATTAGTGGTTGCCCCACCAGGATTTACAGTCATTTTAGAAAAATTATTAAATAATTTATTTAGTGAATCTGTGTCTATTGCACTAATTGTTTGAGCGATAGGATCTATCGTAGTAAGAATACTTTGTAGTCCAGTAGTCGCTTCTTTCATTCCTTGGTTAACAATACCACTCATTTTTTCTCCGAAAACCTTACCTACCAACTCTGGAGATTTTGTAAGAAGATTACCGGTTTGACTTTTCTCAAAGGTAGTTATTAAGTTACCTATCCCCTCATTAAAAGTATCTAAAGGTTTCTTAAAAGCAGCCCTAGTTGTTTCATATACAGGAACTGTTCTAACAATTTCATCTTTTAATGCTTGTGTATTATTTTCTATTGCTTGTGTATTTGTTTGTGTTGCCAATGCTTGTGCCTTCATTGCTTCTTCCGGTGTGGTAACCGCTAGTTTATCTGCTTGTTCTTGTGTAATATCTGCAATATCTATTGGTTCAGCTTCACCAACGTCAACAGTCCATTTACCGTCTTTCATTTGAGCCATACCTGCTAATGTTTCTCTCATATCATCGTCTGTGATATTACCTGAAACATCCATTTTTATATCTTTGATTTTTGATGATTGAATTGCTAAATCAATCATATTATCTTTAGATACACCTAATTGTTCTGCAGCAAATTGTAATTGTTGTCTTGCTTCCGCAGGTAAATCATATTGACCAGTTTCTTCGTTAAAAGAAACCATATTTTCAGTCATAGTCTCAAGCTTCTTAGCCAACTCTTCTGGTTTATTTCTAGCCAAATACATTGTCTCAAAAGGATCACCAAATGCTTGTGCGATATCACCACCCATTAGTTGTAATTGTGCAGCAGCTTCAATGGCGGCTTCAGGTTCATAAAACTTATCAGCCATACCTAACATATCAGATACCTCCATCCTCATCTTAACTGCAAGTTTTGCCATTTCGGTCATAGCTTTTACACCACCCTTAAATGACATTCTTTGCATTGATTCCATGTTTTGGGTAAGTACCTTTAAAACCTTAGTTGAGTTAATACCTAATTTATTAGAACTATTAACTAAATCATTCAACATCTTATGGGAATCATCAATACTTTTACCCATCAAAGTAAATCTCTCGTATAACCTAGATGCCTCACCTACTGCTAACCCAGTAGAAAGAGAAAAGGATGACATATTTTTAAGGTTTTCCGCAGTTAAAACATTTTGTCTTCCAGATTGTTCTGCAAATGATTCGTAAGATTCTGCTAAATCTTCTGCACTACCACCCATTCTACGGATATCTGGTAAGGCGTCTTTGAAGTTATCTCTTACTGCTTTTGATTTTTCACCTGTTAAACCTATCCTTTTATTTAAACTAAGGTATGATTTCGCTATTTGTTCACTATATTCATATTGTGCGGTTGTATTAGTAAGAAAAAAGTGCATCTCATCCTTAGCATCAGATATTTGACTCTTAACTTTATTCCAAAACTGACCAGCCATAACTGATTGAGTCTTTAAAATATTAACCTGTTCTTCTAAATCTTTTTTTTGTTCGTCTGTAAGGTTATTTGTATCCTTTAATAAAGCATTATATTTTTTTTGTTCGGTTTGTAACTTCTTCCATGTTTCAAAAGATAACTCTTTTATACTACCTTGAAGTGAATCATTAAGTCTTTTTAACTCATCTATTTGATCATTTATACTAGACATCTACCTTTTTTTCTACCTTACTTTTTTTTATTTTTTACCTTTAAAACTCTCATAGTTACTGTATCTAATTTTTCAGAGTCTCCAGTATCAGTATTCCGTTGTATTAGATTTGGGTTAAAATCTCCCTTATAATCAAGACCTTCAGGCTTAGGAATTTCAATCCACAACTCTAAATTTTTACCCACCTTTCTTAAATTCGAATTGTCATTTGCACTTAATTTTAGTAAAACACCACTATTAGATTTTTTTACCTCATAAACATTATAAAAAGCAGAACTCTGTGCAGACATTTTTTTACCATCAAAATCATCCTCAAATTCAATTTCATCGTGTTTTAACAAAATATCTAAACCACTTTCCTCATTGTTTTTATCCTCTAATTCACTTTTTTTAGATTTATCATGAAACAAATCTTTACCCAAATCAATAAGGTTACCTACAGATTTTGATATAGCATTATCTTTTTCGTTAGAAGATTGTGTAGTTTCTTCTTTTTGTTCATTTAAAAGTATTTTTATTACCTCATTAATGTTTTCAACAATCCTATTTGTTTTTTCAATTTTTTCATCCAAACTCATAATTATAATATTTTTTATATAAATATCTTATTATTCAGTATTTGTCGGGTTAATAGACTCTTGTAGATTTTGGAGCATATATCTCCTTATATAAATAGGCATATTCATAAGATCACTATAACTGTAATTCCCTATTTTAACAAGGAAATTAATCTCTTTAAGCATGTTGGGTAAATAACTAGAGTTCAGGCCAGAAAAAATCTCTTGTGAATCTAAGAAAGGTGGCAACTGACCCACCTCCAGGAGTCTTAGCACTAACACTTAAATTCATACCAGGCTCGTTTTCTTTAATGTATTTTCTTAAATGCCTAGCATCTAATATAGGTAATTTTTTAAGGATGTTAGAAATCTTAATTTTATCTCTCTCACCATTAATTTCAGTAACTTGTTGTTCTAATTTAATCATTACTCTTTCAGAAACTTCACTACCATATCTCTTTTGTCTATCCTCATCTATAGTATCGATAATTTCTTCATCTTTACCAGTAGTGAATCTAAACTTTACTAAATAACCCTTATTAGGTAGTCTATATTCAAACTCACCACCTTCATCTGGAGTTATTTCTAATTTTTTCTGTTCTAATTCAGTTAAATTAATTTCACCAACAACGAAATCATTAACACTTTCATCATAAACTTGTTGAGAATAAATTTCACCATAACCAGTTGCTCTTAACCATATTAATAAAGCTAATCTATCTCCTTCTAATAATTCGTCTGTTGGGAATCCTAAGTCTTTTACTTTTCTATCTAATAAAACAGATAAAAACTTACCATTTTGTGATAAGTTAGGTGAAGTTAATATAGTTTCATCCATAGCAGTTAAATACTCCACTTTAACGGATGATTTTTTATTAGGGTATAATAAACCTTGTGAAGGTAATTCTAAGACATCATATGGTACCTTTAAATCTTCTGGTACATAGTCAGGTGACATAGTGTTTGTATTGCCAATATTTTCCATAAGTAAAACTCTTTATTTATATATTATTATAATAATAAATATCTCTAAGTAAATTTTTACGATAAATATTTACCTAAGTCTTTAGCCTTTTTAGATACCTTTTGATCTAAAGACATTTTATCAGTGGCAGTTTCTAAATAAACTGATGACTTATCAAGTGCATCAAAGGCATCTATTACAATATTTGTAGGGTTTATATCTTTAGGTATTAAACCCTTAATCAATGGACTATCTTCATGTTTTTTCATAAAATCGATAAACTTACTTCTCTTTGAGAGGAATGTAATAATCTCATCACCACCCAATACTCTAGCAACGTTAAAACTAATACTTGACATAAAAGAAACAATTTCTGTAGCACCTGGATCAGGACTTACACCTAATATAGCTTGAAATAAGTCTAGTAAGTCACCTATAATATCAGATTGCATTTCACGAACCTCTTCTTCAGTTGGTTTTTGATTTTCTATTGTATTAATAAGGTCTTTAGTACCTGTTTTTATTTCTTTAAGGTTTTTTATAATCGATGGTACAGCCACCCCTAAATCACCAACAAGAGGTATTGCAGAAAGTAAGTCTCTTAAAGCATCTCCAGTTAAATCACCAGCAACATCTAAAACAATATTTTCGTTTAATTTTTTACTTAGTACTAATCTTTTATACTGACTTTCAGTTATTTTAATTCTTTTCATAATATTACTATTTACAAACAATGTTTTGAATCATTCTCAAATATGTGTTAACAACATCTTTATCTGAAGATAACCTATCCATTTCATCATCCATTTTTTTTATTAATTTATTAATCTCTTTACTATATTTATCATCCGATTTCATTTTATCAAGTAAAGATTTAACTTCACCTATAGTATCTGCAGTTAACTCATCACAAAGATTATGTTTTTCAGATTCTACATCACTTTCGATTAAAAGTGATCTTTTTCTCATTGCTTCAGCTTTTAGGTTAGTTCTTTTTTTTAACATATTAAACTTTATTTAACCTTATTGTAATTGATTCACCTTCTGGAGTTTTATCCTCAACTTCGATTTCATCTTTTCCTATTTGGGAAACTATATGTTTTAGTTTTTCTAAAGGAATTTTACCTTCTTTTTTACCTATTGGTGTATCTAATTTTATCTTATAATCTTTACCTGTAAGAAAAATATCTTCAACTGATAAATCAATACACATAAATGATTTGGGGGTACACATTTCATATTTTTCACCTTTACTAGTAACTAATTTACCATCCTTAGCAAATATTTTAACACCACCAAAAGATATCGACTCAGATAACCTTTTATATTGACTTTCAGTTATTTTTATTTTTTTCATTACTTTATAAGTTTTTAAACCAATTACCTATTTTTTCCCACCAGCTATCATTATACTTATCCAATAAAGACATTATTTTATTTTTAATATCTTCTTCTTCCTTACTATCTGCATCCTCACTATCAACATCATCAATTAATAATTGATCATGTACTCTTTCATAAACCTTTAAAAATGCAGGTACAACACCTTCTTTATCATATTTAGATAAAGTTTTATATACTGCAGTAAATTCCTCTACACCAATTGGGTCGAAAGTCGAAGAGAAATCTTCAAAAGACTCATCCTTATCAACCTCTGTTTCCATCTCTTTATATATTTTAGGGAATGTTTCTGCAAAATCACCAACTAAGAAATCTTTACCTTCTTTTGCCAACCATTTCTTAACTTCTACATATGATTCACCTTGTTTTGGTTCTTCACCTTTACCTTTTCCATTAGAAAATACTATTTTACCATCCACACATTCATAATTTCTCATAAGATTATCACTTAAATCTTTTGCCCTACCATTATCATAGTATATGATATCATTAATCCTATAGGAGAAAGTACCATCTTTTAATTCACTTTCTTTAGATTTAGGATTGTTTTTAACACAAGGGTATTTATCCCACACTTCACCTTTTTCTTGTTTTGATTTAGGGTCTTTTTCATTAGATGGTACATCATCACTAACTTGATTTATAGCATCATCAAACTTTTTACTTAAAGAATCACCAAAAGACTTATCACCCTCAACCCATTTCCAGTTCTCGGTTATAACACTCTTTATATCAAATGTATAAGATGATTCAAATAATGATTTTTTATTAAATTTAGATTCTCTAACATATGTTGCAATAGTTTTACCACTTGAGTCTACTTTCTTAGCAGTTAATTGCCCTTCATTGTTTTTACCTGTTAGAATATAACTATAACCTTCCTGTGCACCACCTAAATTTTGTAATGGTTTAGTAAAATCACCTTTACTTTTCTCAGGTTGTTTTGTGTTATTTTTAACCTTTTTCACAGGTTTCTCAGTAGGTTTCTCAGTAGGTTTCTCAGTAGGTTTCTCAGTAGGTTTCTCAGTAGGACCATCTGTAGATTTATCTTCTTGCGATGGTATTAAATCACTATTATCAATTACACTAAAAACTACATATTCTTTACCACTCTTAAACTTATCATTAGTCATTAATGTAACTTCTATATCTTCATTGTCTTTTGCAAACTTTTCTTTGAAGTATGATTTAATAAGTTCAGTAGCTCCCTTAGAACCTTCTTCTGCACCAACACCTTTACCTAATGAAACTAACATAAGTTCACTAGATTTATCTTTATGCCCATAAAGTTTTAAATCACCTTTCTTAAATAATAATTTTTTAGTATTAAATGCTTTAGGGTTTTTTGAATAATCTGTCCACAATTCAGAAGTTTTTTGAGAAAATTTCTCTTGAGCTTTAGCCATTTCTTCTTTGGATTTAGATTTCTTTAATTTTCTCTCTAATTTTCTTTTTGCCCTTTCTACACCTCTGTTATATTTTATCTTTTGTTTTTCTTGCTCAGTTAACAACGCAACATTGTCATTTTCTACTAAATTACCATATAACCTTTCTTCGGTGAAAAGTTGTTTGATTCTATCAAACTGTTCATTCATATTTTTCATAAATTATTATCTTTTCTTTATAAATATTAGATTAAACAAAAAAAGCCTTCCATAATGGAAGGCTTAATATAATATTTTTTATATTTGATAAAGGAATCCTAAAACACGTTTATTGCTCTATCGAATCTTAAAGTACATGTGATATCAGCCAAATCAGATGATGAATAATCTAAATTACCGAAGTCAGCATCATTTAATTGTGTACCTTGTAAAATCCATTTCTGAACAACAACTCCAGTTGGGTCTAACATTTCTAATTCAATATCTTTCTTATAACCTGCAGCGTAACCTTGTCTACCTGTTACCGATTCTGAGTGTAAACGAACCCATTCCATTAATGCTTGTGTAGCTGATGGACCGATTGGATCTCTAAATGTTACTTGAATACTATCCCACTTAAATCTACCAATCACAT
>Ga0070750_10002371_pt1 | contig 10429 bp, 6 predicted proteins | sample VirMetDEL_Nov_24_FD_77013 | JGI IMG/M metagenome (GOLD analysis project Ga0070750, IMG submission 77013) | Aqueous microbial communities from the Delaware River and Bay under freshwater to marine salinity gradient to study organic matter... | ecosystem: Environmental > Aquatic > Marine > Coastal... | reverse complement strand
TACTTTCCAAGAAGTTGTTGGTCTATCAACTATAGTTAATAATTTTGAACCTGGGCCGCTCGGTCCGTTGTTTATATCTAGTTGAGTAATATGGAAATTTGAAGCGTCAATGCTGTAATATACATCAGCGGTCCAAGAAGTGTATAAGGCATCAGAACAAATAATTTGAAGTTGATAAATCGCAAGATAATCTGTATTGTTTACAATTGATGAATCAGCATTTGAAGATCCTCCAACAGTCAAAGCAGCGTCAACAGTTGTCAATGTTCCATAAGTTTTTACTTCTAACATATTTAAACTACTTTGATTTGAAGCAATAGTGACTGGAAAAGAAGAACTCATTGTTGTTTGACCTTTAACAAAATCAGCAATTTCCACATCTACATCTCCGTTAGCAGTAACTTTAACAGCATCTAAATTTCCACTGTTATCTCTTCCATATAATAAAACTTGTTGAAGTCCTGAACCCCCTGAAGCAACTGTAGCGTCGTAACCTTGATTAATTTTACTATCTAATGAGGTGGTGTCTCCTGCTACAGTTGCTAAATTTCCTCCTGATTCCAAAGCTAAAGCAGAAGTATTTAAATTAGTTCCAGCATTAGCAGTAACAGAACCGCTCGAAATATTAACATTTACTTTATTAGAACCTACACACGCTTCTAAAACGTCTACGCCTGTATCAATATTTCCTAAATGTGTTTCTGCTGCGGCCAGAGTGCTTTCAGTTGCGAAACCGCTTATATTTCCTGAACTAATATTTACGTTTACTTTATTAGAACCTACACAGGCTTCTAAAACATCTATTCCGGCATCAATATTAGAAAGGTGTGTATCAGAACTTTTAACCATAACTCCGAGCGCATCTCCGCCCCCGTTTCCGTCTTCTGACTGTCCTCTTAATTGGTTATTAATAGTTCCTAAGGTCGTATTAATTGTTCCTAAATCCGATGAGCCCCTCATGGCGTCAATCTTATTATTCGTATCTCCTAATTGAGCGTCAATAACTTTTAATTTTCCTGAATCTAAAGCAGCAGGTAAAACCACTTTATTATCAATAGAAGAAAGAGTATTATTTGTGGTCGTTTGATTCGCAGAAGTTGAAAATCCTGTTATCTGTCCCTCTTGGATACTTACCTTTAAATTATCCGACGAGAGAGCAGAAGGAAGACCAGCATTTAATTTAGTTGCTAAATCACTTATAGAATTACTACCCCTCATAGCATCGATTTTACTATTAGTATCTCCTAAAGTTGAAATTAAACTGTCTTGTTTTGCTTCTGTTGAAACTCCTGAAACTGTAGCAGTTACAGAACCACTAACAGGAACGGTTATAGTTTCTTTTATACTTACTTTTAAATTATCCGACGATAAAGCAGAAGGTAAAATAACTTTATTATCAATAGATGAAAGAGTATTATTCGCGGCTGTCTGTAATGCCTCTAATCCATCTACGGCCACATTGATATCAGTGGCTGTTAATTCTATTTCATTAACGGAACATTCTAAGGCTCCGGAAGCATTAACTTTAAGATGCTGTGCGACGTTTGAAGAATCTAAAGCTTTTAATAAAGACATTTTATATTATAGTAAAATATAAAATTTTTAAGTAAAAAACATTTTATAAAAGATTAATTGAAACTAGGAACTATAGAATTTATACTCCTATTAGTACACTCTAATAAACCGCATATATGGTTATGAGTTCCTATTACTGCTCCTATAGGTTTAACTGAAACCCATACGGTCTGACCCGGCTCGACTTTCATCCTAACAGGAAAAGAAACATTAGAACCGTTACTACCTATGAAAAATTTATAAGGTGTATGCTGAAGACCTAAAACCTCTTCTAATTTGTTTACGTGTATTTCTACTTCAGTATCAAAATGCCCTGAAATATGTAAATTTTCTATGAGGGTATTTCTACCACTTGGAGGAGATACTATACACTGATTAGAAATATTCGCTCCCGCTTCCATACACGCGACTACCTCAGAAGAACCTCTGATAAATACTTTAATATTACCCTGATTTAATAAGGTTGCTCCTGCCTGTACTACCTGAATACTTAAAACTCTATAGAATGCCTGACCGATTAAAACCTGAGTAGTTCCGTTAAGGTCTACATCTTCGGTATGTTCTGAATAAACGTGTGCCGCTCCTGTAGGGTTAGAATGAACTAAACCGCTGACTCTAATAGTTCTGGCGCCGCTTCCTGCCGCGACATCGTTGGCGTGAGTTGAAACCATATTTAAACTCATATTGGCATTAGGAAGATAATGAAATTCAAAGTCTTCATTCCATAAAACTTTATTAACTCCGGCAGTAAGAGTTTTAGAAACTCCTTCAACTGTATTATTAAACATATCGCTTCTAGTCCCCTCTATGAGGTCTAATTTAGGTTCGTTGTGAACATGAACGAATTTCTTCTGTCTATGCGCCATTATTATATTATATATAGGAAATATATTTTTATTAATAAGTTTTTTTTTCTGAAAAAAAAAAATATTTTTATATAATATAAAAATGGGTACTTTAAATGCTGAAGCATCACGATATATTTCTTTGACTCCTGAAAATGGAACTCAATTTACAGCGGGTCAGAAAATTGAAATTAATGTAAAACCTTCAATAGGTTTTATTAAAGGTAGGGCGTCATATATCTCTTTCACTTTAGAAAGAGACACAGATAACGCCAGAATGGCTCACCCTTTTAATACCGTAGGAGCCAACGGATGGGTAGAAAGAATGGATATTTTTTCATTAAATTCGGGACAGTTATTAGAGTCACTAACTAATTATAATATTATGGCCAGTATAGAAAATCAATATTTACACGAAGGAAACGACGATCTAGTTATTAAACAAGGATGCCTCGAACCTCTGAGAAGTCATGTAATCGCTCAAAATGCCGCTAATAAAGCCATTACTTCTGACGCCGAACACGCTATAGTTGGCCAATTCGGAGCCACTAGATTATCAACCATTTCGAATGACGGTTTCGATAAAGGTTTCGGAAGAAAATTCGTTATCCCTATTAGGTCAGGTATTTTCAACCACTACGGAGAAGACGAAAAACTTACCCCTAATGTTCTTTTAGGGGGTCTTCGTATTGAAATAACGTGCGCCCGAGCGGAACACGCTTTAAGTGGTTTATCCTCACAGGACGATACAGGAGCGAATCACGAAATGATGTCTTATGCTACTGGATTTCCTATAGAAGATATCGCAGGCGCCAACATCGCTATAACGACTGCTGACTGTCGAAGCGCTCAGAATTTAGGATTAAGTGTAGGAAATCAGGTAGTTCTTACAAATGCTGACGGCTCAGTGGCAGAAACTCGAGGTATCACTGCCATAGACCATAACGCTAATAAGATGCGAGTAACATTCGACGGAGGAGCTCTTACTATTGGAGGTGGTGGAGGTGGTGGAAATAATCCAAGAATTCATCACCCGGCCACAGCCAAATTAAAATATATAATTAGAGATGTAGAAATGAAAGTATTAGAAATCATACCTCCACCAAATGCGATGAAAAATGTAGTTAAAGAAAGTCAAGTAGATTTTATTTCTTATGAAACTTTCTTAGATAATTTACCAGCCACTAGTTTAAGTCATCAGACCAGATTCCCTAGTATCGCCACGCGTGCGAAGTGTATAATGACACATTATATAAATGATAATGGAGCTCATGACGAATTTAAACCTCTACACTATATAGGAGGAAATCCGACTCACACTGCCTTAAATTCAGTTCAGTATTCTATTAATAATAAATTATATCCTCTTAAGGCATATAATCCAGACTGTAAGGCGGATAGAATTGTCGCATATAACGAAATAGTTAAAGCATTCGCTTCCATTGGTAAAACTGTTAAGAGATTAGGAGACAGCAGAGGCGGAGGACAAGCAGATTATAATTTCACTTATGTAACCGCCAGAGAACTCGCCAGAGGTAAAGATTTCGTATATCAATTAAAAGATGCTGAGGCAGAATTAAGAACTGAATACTCACAGGTAAGAGGTAATAACTTTAGACTTATTAACTTCGTATTTAGTGTAAGGTCTGTTATGATTGAAGACGGTTCCGTTTCATTAGTTCTCTAAAAAGGTAGGGAGTAGGGACTTATTTTTAAAAATTTCATTTTGATACATTTTTTATTTTTTTAAATTTATAGAACTTTTTTTCATCTCCCTACCTACCTACTTTTTTAAAAAAATTATTTTTTATTCTAAAAAAAAAATATTATTAATAATTATAAAATGCCTATCGCCAAGAAATATTTTTCAATTAGTCCTAATAATGATAAGCCGACCGTTTCTCTGGCTGCGAATCAGATTAGAGCAGGTTTCTCAAGTAAACAGGGTGACCCTGTAATTCGGTTTTCAGTTCCTGCCGCCAATATGCTCTTAGACGTAAACAGTTTAAGATTAGTAGGACAAATTCAAATGAAGACCGCGAATGATAACTCTGTTATCGTGGATAAAACTAATTTAAATGATAATAACGGGGCGAATTTGAGTCGCGCCACTTCTGCGAATATTCCTAATTATGGAGGAGTTCATAACGTAATAGACAAGGTCGTTATTCAGAGTAAAAAATCTAATACTGAATTAACTTCTATAAATAACTATTCTATGAATGCTTCTCTCATGGAGGCGTATTCTCATAATAACGATGACTATGTGTGGGGCGATGTTGATGTTAGTTCAATGGCACAGGGAAAAGACGCCGTTTTCTCTAACAGAAAAATGAATCTTTCTGCGAATAATACTACTATGGCTTTAAATAATTCTACAGATAAGCAGATAGGACAGCACTTCGGAATTAAATTAGAGGTTGACATGCTTAACGCTGGAAATATCCATTTAGGACAGGATTTCGTCGGAGGTTTACTTATTAATATTCACCTTTCTCCTGATAGTGCTTTTTTCTGTCAGAGATTTAGAGAAATCGCCACCAATCAGGCGGCCGCATCATTAGATAATGTAATGTATGTTTTAAGAAATCTTAAACTCGAGGGAAATTATTTAATTCCTAATCCTGACGACCTTAAGGAATATCAACAGGTAAAAGTAATGAACGGTAAATTAAATAATCTTAATGACATTCACTCAGACGATAACTCTATTCAGTACACACCACAACTCTCAGCAGTTAAATCTATGATTAATCTCTTCTTAGATGATGACCAACAGAACAACCTTTCACTTCAACAGAATAATTTTAAAAATCCTTTAGGATTAAAAGAAGTAGAACAGAGTAAAGATAATCTTAGATACCCTCTCTCTTATCCTGTTAAAGTTGTTCCTAATGTAGATTCTACAAGTTCTTCAGGATTGAATTTACCTGACCTGGCCGCAGTAAACGGAATACCTAATAAAGAAGATTTAGTAGGAGACGCAGAAGTTCGAGTAATGTTCGAACGTGCCTTACTTGGCGGAGACGCCAAAAAATCAGTAAATAATTTAGAAGAATTAAGAAGCAGTATAGTCGCCGATTATCAAGCACTCGGAGCAGATGCGAACAACGCAGCAGGCTCTAACCTCCATCCTTTAGTAAACGGTATCGGAGCAGACTATTCTTACGGTATGAATATGAGCGTTAACTATGTTAACAGAGATTACGGCGCTTCTATTAAATCTGGCGTGGCTTCAGGTTTAGATAAATATCCTGCGATGTCAAATACCAAATCCGAAACAGTCCAAACTTATATCAGACACATCGCCACATTAGATACTCAATCTTTACAGAGAAACCAATAATTTTAAGACCCTTAAATTAATAATTTTCATTCATTTAAATATCTCATTTATTTAAAACTACTTAAACAAATGACGACACATTAATTTATAAAATAATATGTATTCATCCGACCTCACTCAACTTAAAACTTACTACTCTAAATCTTCTAAATATAATTCCAGTCTTCTTAAAAAACTCCTTGAGAATTCTGAAGACATGGATTATATTTCTCTTATCATTAGTGACCTAGAGGAAAATAAAATAACTGATATTTCTTTTAAAAGTATTTTTGAAAGTATCGGTGAATATGAAATCTCTGAACTAAAACAAGAATTAGGAGATGATAACTTCATTAAATTTATTACTCAGTTATGGTTTCTTATTAATCCGCGAACTCAAAGAATTCGACACGAAGGATACATAGAAACTAAAACTGCTTCTCTTTATTGGAATATAGACTTAGAAACTTTGGAAGAATTTAAAGATACGAGAACGTATTCTATACTAAAACTATATGAAAACATAACCTTAAACTACGACCACAGACAGATGTCTTCTATTAATCTTATGTTTCAGGAATTAATCTGGGGACATAATAAAATTATTTCTTTTAAACCTCATGGGAAAATAGGTAGGCAGTTAAAATATTTTTGTCATCACCTGAAGAAAAACAGAGTATTTAATTTTAAATCAAAAAGAGAAACACCGCGAAAATGGTGAATTAATAGTTTATATTATTATTTTTATATGTTTTAATGTATATATCAGTATATATATATTAATATATAGTGTTTTTTGGTTATATTAGTATATATAGGTTAATATAAAAATTTTTATATCACTCCTTATATAGTAATATATACTATTTATTAGTTATATTACCCTATTTATATTAATATATACCCTTTATAACGTGTATATACTGATATATACTAATTTTTAGGTTCTTCTTCGGGTTCGATATCAGGAGTTACGATTTTTAATATTACAGATGAATTAGGATTTAAGTTCGCTGGTGATAAGTCAGGGTTTAAAACCTGTATCTTTATATTATTAGTTACTAGTGGATTTCTTAAGGTGTGTACTATCTGATTATCTACCGCGATAAAATCCTGATTAGATAATGAGGATTTAGGAACAACTCCTAACAATGGTAAGGGAGTCGCTTTCTGAACTATGTCATCGTGACTAGGAACTATATTAGAAGTAATAAGGTAATAACCATATATAGAAAGAGTAGGTAAATTTCTGGCCACTATTGGCCTATCTTCTACCTGAACGTTTATTATAGTATAACTCCCGCTTATCGCTCCAGCATAAGATTTAATATTATTATATAATGATTGACTGGCGTCAGGATAAGCAGACGCGATGGCCCTTTTAGGAGAGTTATAATCTGCGAATGAAAACGTCTGTATATTATCCGTCGTCTCTCCTGTGCCTGCTGGTTGAAATGTAGTCGGGGCGATTTGATTCGAAACGCTCTGAGTAATTCCCATGTCGAAATCATTATCGGTTGTTATTCCTTCTAAAGTTGAGATAGTGTCTCTATCATAACTTATAACGTCTTCTCTGTGTTCGATTGAGTTTAACTGTTCATATGTAAAACCCATACGAGACCAAATAGTTTTCGACCACGCTCTTTTGGCTTTAGTTTCAGTTGTAAAAAAATCCTTAAATTTCGCACATCCTAATTGAGCATTATCTTTAAATGATTGTTTATCACCTTCCTTTACTGCTGTTTCTAAAGCGAAGTTATAAATAATCGCTCCACTGGTTCTGCTTCGAGGTCTATGTAAAGCACTTAGAATTTTAGACCTATGAGAAGAAGCGTCGGCACCAGTAGAAGGCGGAGGATTTTGAAAAGGGTTACTCGTTCCTACTGTGTCTTCTCCGAATGTTTTTCGAACTCCTATACAATCTGAACCAGCATTACTTATAGGATTTCCTAAAAAATCAATAGTAGGAGGTTTATAAGATTGATGTAAATTTTTTAATACGTAACCGTTACGGGCGGTATCATAAGAAATATTAAAATTAGGAGCGCCTATAGTATATCCTATTATTCCGAGTCTATAATCAGTGACGTTTTCATATTCGGTAGGACTTTCATTAAAAGGATGGCTTGATAGTCTGGCTCTCTGATTATCTCTAAGATGCGCCAAATAATGATTGGCTGCGATAAAATTTCCTTGGTTTCTTTCGATTTTGGCACCATCGAAAAAATTTACGTTCCCTACGTGTTCTTCATTACTAATAAAAGGAAAATGAATATTATTAGGGGCGATAGTATCACCTTCTGAATCGTCTAAATTTCTAACTCCTCCGTTTTGTATATTTAATGTGGCGGTTAATCCTGCTCCTAAGCCATAAGAACCTTTAAAAGTTCCTGCTTCAATTTGAATGTCTATAGGGTTAGTATCGGAAATGCTGTTATCGTTTAATACTTTTTTTTTCCCGTTGATTTGGTCTGTTATAAAATCGGCCAATTGATTTATACCATATACACCCTTAGGAACTTTAAATCTTTTTTTTACGAGTACAGGTGTAAGAACTGCGGTTCCTGAAGAAGTATCTTTTTCATATAATATTAAGGGTTGTTGACTTCCTCCAAATCTTCTACAGTCTCTGGTATTTCCTGTCCCTGTATAAACTTGTTCGAAATATTCAATTGGAACATTATTATCGAAAAGACCCTGTGCGTTATTCGCTGCCAAAAGAGAAACGTAAGGATTACCATTAGTTTTTACGGCGAAAGGTATCTGGTCAGGTGCGATATGGTAGTCTTCTGAAACATAAACATTGGCGCATACAGTTTCTTCTATATCCTCTTCTATTTCTATACTATCTCCTAAAATACCTTTTTGATTAATTAAAGAATTCTGAATAGAAACCTGACTACCAGCAGGAAGAACCATATTTTTATTTAAACTATAGTTCCACTCGAAAGTATCTTCTGATTCATAATCTACAGAATTTAATCTATTTACATCAACATAAGTAACACTCATTATATTAATATAAAATTAGAAAAAAAATAAAAGAATAATTATTTACGCTGATACGATTACTGAAGTTCCGACAGGTAATTTTTTAATAATACATACACCGTCTCTGACGATATGATATTCTACGTCCATCGCTGGATTTTCGGCCAAAGAAACATTCGCCACAGCAGCTTTAGGAGTTCTTCTATATTTAAAAGTTAAATTGGCTCCTCTTTCGATTGGAGTTCCTCCACCTACGATAAGTTCTTTTCCCGTGTTAGGGTCTTTATTTCCATTAGTCAAATCAACCGCCAAAGGTTTCCAGTTCCCCTTAAGTCCTTCTGTTTGTGGGGTGAGGTTGGCGTATTGTGAATTTACGTCAGTAAAATACATCGCTCTGGGAATATATAAGGACTTGGCTTCTAGACACTGACTAACTTTATTCCACTGACTCGCGTTATTATAAACAAAATCAGGGTAAACGTCATCTCCGTTAATTTCTACGTTATATTCTTCTATCATCTGACCATCGATTTTTTGAGATAACATGACTTTATTTCCTAATACTGCTGCTGCTTTAGGATCTGTGGCCGCTGAATATCTTTTAAACTGATAAACTTTATGAACCTCTCGACCTTCCATACCTAAAACGTGGTTTACTTCCTGCTGATTATCATTAACTCCGGCTGGAATATTTTTAAGAACTCTGTGAAGTCTAGGATATTCAAAACGGTAACCCTGAGAATTTACAGCATCTAAAAACTCATTAATTTTAGAAGCAGGAGGAAGAACATAATCCACGACTAATTTAGGGGAATCGATGGCGATATCAGTATCGGCGGCGGCGTAACCACCGGCCGCGGGGTTGGCGATGTTATTTACATATGAGGACGCCTCATTAAAAGTAACTTCTAAAATAACTGGATAATCTTGGAATAAGAAAAGAGGTAACTGTCTACCTTCTAAAGCAGGGAAAAGCATATTTAAAGGAATACCATATTTTTCGTTAAGATTCGCATCTGTTACAATTGAATAAGAATTTACTGCCGCTCCTGCGCCGTTATCTTGTCTTCCGAAATTAATTCCGCATTCTCCTTTATCCATGTGAAGCTGACCTGTGGAGGCATCCGCTCCAAAATCGGTCGCAGTGCCAGGAGTAGAATTATTTTTTTTAAGATGTAAGTTATTTCCTAAATAATAACCTAGGATATCGTTTCTTTGTCTAACAGGTACGTTCATATGTCTAAGAGTGGCGATTCTGTTTAAACTCTGAGTATTACAGATTTCGAAATCTCCTACTTTCATAACTGCTGATTTAATACCACCAAGACAACCATTCCATAAATTTACTCTTAATCTATCTCCTCCGCCTGCTCCTGCTGTTTTTTTTAATCTAAAAGTAAACATAGAAGTACCATCTAAGAAACCTGTATTACTAATTTTAAATTTAAAAGTTCTAGTATTATCAGTCTGAGGATTCATAGGTTCGACTTCTTCTGTCTTGATTTCATTTTGTTGAGGAAACTCTTTAAGTTCATAATCCATTAAAGAAGGGTTCATTTTTATATATTTACTTAATATTTTTTTTTTTCATTTTTTTATTTTTTTTTTTATTTTTTTTTTATATTTTTTTTTTTTTTTTTTTTTTTTTTTTTTTTTTTTTTTTTTTTTTTTTTTTTTTTTTTTTTTTTTTTTT
>Ga0070750_10002369_pt1 | contig 10430 bp, 20 predicted proteins | sample VirMetDEL_Nov_24_FD_77013 | JGI IMG/M metagenome (GOLD analysis project Ga0070750, IMG submission 77013) | Aqueous microbial communities from the Delaware River and Bay under freshwater to marine salinity gradient to study organic matter... | ecosystem: Environmental > Aquatic > Marine >... | reverse complement strand
CATACGCTCTACAAGTTGAGAGTTCTGATAAGGTGTGTAACGCTCACCTGCTGTACCTAGCCAAGCGTTGTTATCGTTGCGGAAGATTCCGTAACTCTCAGTAGGCAGACCATCCTCAGATACTAGAGGCTTCTTTTCTACTGACCAATTAAGACCTGTGTCTTGTAATACGTTGAATGTTTTTTCGAATGTACTCATAATTAAATTGAATTTAGTTGGCGTTGTTGCCGTTGCAAATATAAATTGAAATGAAAGCCGATGTCAAGTAATCAGCCGTATTTTTTTTCGTAATACAGCTAACTGCTTGACTATCAGCGAGAAAAATTTTATCTAGATTAATCCCATTTTTTATTAAACTTCCGTGAATAAGACTGATACTCCTTGTATCCTTCTTCCGATGCTTGTTTCATCTCTTTGTCTGAGGTATCACGCAGGGAGTCAGCTAACAAGTCAAGCCATTCAAGGTGCTTGTGTTCTAGCTTGTACCTGTCTTTGTAATAACAAAGTATAGTAATCAGTTCTTGCTTGTCGTATTCGCCCCATAAGTTCATAGCGATAGACAAGTCTTCTTCATTTTTGAATTCGTACATAGTTATTTACTTATATTTACTTTTAATAATCTATCTGCATAGATATTGCAGGTAGAACCTGCTGTATCTATCTCTACATAGTTTTTATATTGGCTTTGAACCCAACCTTTGGAAGTGTGTAATTCAGTTATGAAAGTAACATCTCCACGCTTTAGACCAAATTCTTCAAGACCTTCAGCGTCAACTATGACTACCTCATCACCCTCCTCTAAAGGAGTGCCGAACTTATCATTAGCCTTGACCTCTCTCGTGATGGTCATACCATCAAAGAATAAACTAGGGTAGCTTGAAGATTCTCCCACTTCACCACAATGATAACACTCAGTATCCTCTACTGCAATGTCTATGAATTGAACTACACCGCAGTTACCACAAGTGGTTAGGTCATAGCCCATCTTGTCTATAATAGATTCAGATATTGTGATTTGCTTTTTAGCAAGTACCTCACCTTCGGTGTAGTCGTTGTTGAAATTTCTATTAATTACTTTGCTTATTGTTTTCATAGTTATAGTTTTACGATTTGACCTTTTATTACACGTCTTATAGCATCCTTTAATTTGTCAATGACTTCATCGAATGTCTTGGGTTTATCATGATGCCCAATATATCCGTCAGCATCACTTATGTAGTAACCATCTTTTGATGCTCGTACATTTTTAGTGAAGTAAAACTCCTCCTTCTCACCATATTTATCTCTAGTAAATTTCTGAGGATGAAGCTTTACTTGGTACTCTAACTTGATTTTTCCATTAATCCTTTCTTCTAGAAGGTATCTTTCATCCTTCTTGTATTCTAAACCCATATCATCGAATGCCTCTAACATTCTTTTTTCTTTAGACTTTAGTTCTTCAACATAAATCTTTCTGTCTAAAATTTCTTGTTGGTTAATAATTTTAACTTCTTCTTCTAGTTGTTCGTAGATGTTCATAGTTATTGAAAATTTAAGAGGGGGTCAAAGCCCCCTCGTTATTAATTATTTTACTTCGCAGATGTAATCCGTGATGATGGGGTCATCAAAGTTTGTAAACATCTCGAATGCTTCCTCATAAGAATCAGCCTCAAACTCTAACTCTTTAGAGTATTTGAATGTGTATGTTCGTTTCATTACTTATTGATATTTAAGAGGGGGTATTAGCCCCCTCGTTATTATACTCTTCGTCATATAGTTCGGCTCTCCAATCAATCTCTGATTGAGATACTTGTACTTCGAAGCTGTGAGCGTCTACATACAAGCTGTTGTCATCATCTATCGTAGCACCTATTCCTTTTAGTCTGAAATAGGTCATAGCTTTTTCTAGGTTTGTCATTACTTATTGATGTTTAGTTTAGCAGATACCATTACCTCAAGGCTGTCAGCGAACTGCTGAATAGCAGTATCAATCATAGACTGAATAGCATCGGTGCTTACATTACCCCCACCTTGATTCTCAATCTCCTCAGAGATTAGTTGGTGCATACCATCTCGGTCAGCAATTTTTTCTGATACAGTTTGAGCAAGGATGTCCATATCAAGGGCATCAGTCATATGCTCTTGAATAGCACTATAGTCTATATTCTCTACGATATCTTGAATATCAAGGTCTGAAGCAATATCGGAAGTGCTGATATGACAAGCTAGGTCGTTCATATCTATGTTGTAAGCTATGTCTGAGGTTTCTATGTTTTCTGCTAGGTCGTACATATCAATAGCATTAGCTAAGTCGTTGTAATCGAAGTTGTCTCGTGCTACCTCGTTCCAATCGGTGTCCTCAAGGATAGATACAGCTTCTTTTACTTTGTTAATTGTCTTGTTTGCGTCCATTAAAAGACTGCGCAATTTTAGGTTTTCCTCTTGTAAGATATCTACACCTAGAAATTTGTTGATTAAGTTTTTCATAATTGGTAATTGTTTTGAATTGAAATTAAGTTGATTGTGAAAGCGGTGTTTCCGTTGCACGTATACAAGATAGCATCATCGGATTTCCGTTGTCAAGTTTTATTTTTCTATTAATATTTTACTACGTAGTAGTAGACTCCCCAATAGAATTCGTGTGCCATGTGTCATGGTCGTAGCACGAGTTGATGAGGTCGACAATTTGCTTAGGGGACTTATCCGATGTTAGCCTAGAATTATTGCTCATCGTTATCTTGCTACCTGTGGCTACATAGTCTATGTTATTTCCATCGTCATAGATACTTGTCTTGGTAGGAACGATTGATACAATCTTTTCTGGATTAATGTAAGACTCTACGGAGTAGAGTTCGTTGGTTGGCTTGTCATCTCTGAAGCGTTGCTTCTTTAAACTTTTAATGTAAATCATAGTCTTTGTATTTATTATTTAAACATAGCCTCGTATCTAAACAAAGCATCTTTAATTGCATCTTGAAAATCAAATTCAGTTGAGTCATCAGTATCGGTGCAGTCTTTTATAAGACCTTGCTCTACTAATTCATCTACTATACTGATAGCTATATCAGTAATGTCATTTTCGAATTCTTCGTTTATCTCAGTCATAGTCTTTGAAATTTAAATTAGTGTTGTAAAATCTTGATGTCTTTCTTGCCTTTGCCGACAAGTCCACTACATAGTCCACAACTTGCGCAGTTACTTTTGTACCCAGCTTCCTTAGAAGCAGGGCAAGACACAGCATCCTCACTACCATCGGTAGTAGCAATGAATGAGCGGTAAGCCTTATCACTTGCAGTCATAGCCTCATCTTGACTATGTACTGAAGCCATAAACCATTTGCCGTAGTCCTTAGCCCAAGGCTTAGCCCACTGATGAGTGTACCCAGTCCAAGACTTTGCTACCCATACCATAGCCTCGACAACTTTGGTAGGCATCAAAGATGGCTCACCATAAGTACCGAAACGAACGTAAGTTCCGTAGGCCATCTCAACCATATCAGCTTGTTTGTTGCGGTCAAGAGGAGTCAAGTCCTCACGCTTGATACTACGTAGTAGTGAGAGGAAGCCAACGTACTGCTGAAACTTGTGAGTGTAACAGCCCCCGTTACCATTCCCTAAAGAGAATGGGCAGTCAAGACAATTGCTATGGTCAAGAGCAAAGAACTTTTTCATACCGAAGCCCTTGCTTGTAGTAGCCAAAGCCCATTGTTGTACACTGAAAGTGTAGGTCTGTACCAATGCTGAACCATCGGATATCTTGTCGTTACTTGTTTTACCCTTGCGGACAACAAAGACATTGTCGCCCTCAAGCCATACTACTTTACTCATAGTCATTGAAAATTTAATTAAGGAAAGAAAGGAGGGGGACTCAACCCCCTCCGTAGGAATTACTTAGCGTCAGTAATCTTTGGTACGAGGTCGTATTGCTTAGCAATAGTATTGTACAAGACATAGACAGGAGTGATAGCGTGAATCGGAGAGTCTAATGACTTCGCCATCATTTCAGCATAGTCAAAAGCTTCTTGCAAAGTTTCACGAGAGCCAAACATTCCTGCTACTTCGAGAGATACTCTCTCTTCGATAACCACTAAGCCTTTCTTGTGGCTTACATTCGGTTGAGATTCCTCAACCTCTTTCAGTTGAGCGATACGACTACGGTAGTAGTCAGCTTTAGAAGTCAAGCCATCTTTGACAGCTTGTTCGAGTCTCATAGTAAAGTACTCTAGTTTTGGGAGTCGTTCTTGTTTTGCCATAATTGAAAAGTGTTTGAAATTTTGTGGCTTGATTGCCGATTGATGGGACAAAGATATAATGGTCGATTGCCGTTTGTCAAGTATTTTTTTCTTATTAAAAATGTACTACGTAGTAGTAAGGTCGGCAATAAAATCGTGTGAGGGAGGTGTGTATGTACATCCAAACGGAGGCTCGAGTGCATATCCGCACGACACGACTCGGTTGTCCCAAGTGTCCAACATTCTATGCATAGTCTTGTAGAACTTTGTTCTTGTTGGTTGCTTGTACTGACCCTGCCCTATTACATAGGTTTTGTTGTACTTAACAGCCTCTCCAAACTCTACTACTACGTAGAAGTACCAAGTAAGGTTGCCGTTGCTATCCACTTGTTGGATAGTGTTGTCGAATCTTTCAGTAGCATCTTGTAAGATGCTGTTAAAAGTATTTGATTTCATAGTCTTTGTTTTAGGAGGGGGATAAACCCCCTCCGATTAGTATTATTTACTTAGTTCAGCAGTCATTAATTCTGTATAGAATTCCTCGCAAGAGTTTACAAAGTCCTCGTTTAACTTGTCTCTGTTGATAGAAACAACAGCCTCAAAAAGAGCGATGAACAAGTCTTTGTTCTTTGTATTCTTTGGTAGACCAAGCATCTGCTTGTACTCCCCTTTCAGTCTTGACAAACCCTTATTAGGGTTAGTCATTCGCATTCCTAACTTAATGTCAAGCATTAAGTCGTTCATAATGATGATGAATTGATAGCCATTCATAGTCTTTGAAAATTTAATTAGACACTGACTAGGTAGTTATACCTAGTTTCGACCTTGAGGTCTCATCAGAGTGCCCTACTTACCTAAGTAGTACCATTCGACAAACTCAGTCAAGTCAATGAGTTGGTTGTCATTAAGAGACAAAGTCTCTGTATCAAGAGGCAAGTTTCTAAGGTCAAGCCACGTTCTTACAACTTCGTTGTATCTCATAGTGAAGGGTTTTGTGGAGGGCATAAAGCCCTCCGATTATTACTTTGTCTTGATTCGTACCTTACTTTGTAAGGTCGATGATGGTTAGGGCAACATTCAGAGGCAAAGCCTCTAGGATACTTTGCTTCTCATTATCACTTGCTAAAGCAAGGGATACAAGTGCCTCTCTAACAGCCTTGCTGTTAACCGATGCCTTAGCGAAGCTAAACGTAGACTTTGTCTCTTTCTTGACTTCCACTTCTACTACCTTAGTAGTAGGCTTAGTAGCTTTCTTCGGAGCCTTAGAAGTACTCTGTACTTTGCCAGCCTTCTTGCCTTTGGCAATAGTTGTGCTGAGTAACGTAGTTACTTTAGTGCCATCCTCAAGGATTAGCATCTCACACTTATCTCCTTTGGAGATAGCCTTTCCCGTAAGGGAACAAGTGCCGTAGGCTTTCTTGGCAGTAAAAGTGAAACTTTTAACCGCATCAATGACTATGTCATCGTAAACTCTGCTGATTTTAGTAGCTTTGCTACTTGGGACTTTGGTAGTTGCCATAAATTGAAAATTTAAAGGTTAAGCAGTCGGCTTCATTGCTGAGCTGCCCTTATAGTATAACCCCCTTGTCAAGTTTTTACCCCTTTAGGGGTAGATTATTCTCCCCTTTAGGGGAGGTTACAAATCAAACTTTTTTTCTTAATAGTTTTTTAATCCCCTTTAGGGGGATTAGGATGGCAATTAAAATTGTGTGAGCGCCCTTGTAACACATCATCTGGGGGAGTGTGATGCCTAGACATAGGAGACAAATCGTAGGGTCTCTAAAGACCCTTTGCTGGAGTTTAAAAGCATATCCTTAGGGATATGGGGAAAGGGGAGAGAAGGGGAGGGGGGATTGACTCGGCACTCGGAGTGCCTCCGCATTATGCTCACGACTCTGTGCTGAGTCTAAGCGCTTAGGTATATATACCTACGTATCGCCCATAGTCAAGACTTGTCTTGATGAAGGCTAGGTATAAAAGCCTAAAAAGTTGTAGGTATAAATGCTCATTGCAAGGGGGTGGGGTTAAGGAATCCGTTTCGGTTTGCACGCACGGGCGTGCTATTACATATATAATCCCCAAATTCCATATTACTCACCAAAAAAAAGAAGCAGCACTAAGGCTGCCTCTAGAGTAGATAATTGCTAAACAACCTACTTAATATTGAATTCTTTTACTTTTCTGTATTGGTAGATGCTCATTACTACCCAGTCGTACATAAGTTCTTTTTGGTATTTCTTGAGTTTTCTTTTATTCTTTGCTTTGTTCCACATTTTGGGTTTTGAGTCGAATCTATTTATCCAGTTGTTTACTGTGCTTATGGATATGCTGTATATTTTAGCTATGTGATGGATGTCGTAGTATGCTTCTTTTGTTTTTATGTTTACGTATACTAGGTTTGAGCAGGAGTTTGCTTTCATTGATACGTTTAGGCATCTTTCTTTCATTTTAGATGCGCATCTGTTTATCCAGTAAGTTTCTTTTTGGTTTAATTCTTCTATTGTTGACGCTTGGTCAATCATTTTACATTCTTTGATGCTGTATTTTTTAAGGAGCTTACCGCTTCCTTTGTATGATTCGTCGAAGCTTTTTCTTTTGTGTTGTCCTATGTAATAGCATCCATCGTCTGTTATTGTTACATATATGTATCCAATCATAGTATAAGTTGTTTAGCTTTATAAAGATACAAAAAAACACACAGCATTCTGTTTTCATTTAAAAAAAAAGTTGTAACTTTGCTTAGTCATTCAGGCGGTTCTGTTAATCGCCACCGCCTCTGAATGGAATGATGTTAGTTAGCAAATGCGGGATAATGGATTTGCGTGAGTAACAGCATAGTAAGTTAGTTGAATGGCGGTGCAATGTGCCCATACTGTATCTGGTATGATTTCAATAATCTGTTTACTTATTATCGTTATCTTTGCTTCTGTAATTAACAGATTGACAGACTATTACAATCGTGAGAGCGAAGAAGAGCAAGACAGCTAAGTACTACGAGGACAATCCAGAGGCTGCGGAGAAGCGGAGACGTTGGCAGCGTAAGGAGAACAAGAAGAAGTCCAAGCGTGAGTATCGTGCGTTCCTAGTTAAGAAGAACAGGGATGCGGGTACTTATGGGAACGGTGATGGTCGCGACTACGACCACACCGAGAAGAAGTTTATGTCTGCGAAGAAGAACAGGAGTAAGAAATGATAGTAAAGAAAGGCAATAAGTATGCTGTGGTCTCCAAGTCTGGTAAACAGATGGGGGAATACGATAGTAAGGCTGAAGCCACTAAACGATTAAAACAGATAGAGTACTTTAAGATGAAGGCAAAGAAGAAAACAGCTTCCTATAAAGATGGTGGCAAGGTAACCAAGGAGATGGTTGACAAGATGGACAGCAAGATGCGTAATGAGCAGAATGCTACAGCCACACAGCTTTCTAAAGAACTGAAGCAGGGGTATAAGATGGTTGATGGTTTCCCACGTCCACTTACTGCTGCACAGAAGAAGGATAATAAGAAGGAGCTGGCACGTACACAGGAGAAGCTAAAGAAGCCAACCAGCTATAAGTACGTGGTACTAAGGTTCCTTCATATAGTAAAGGCGGTAAGATGATGAAGTACTTGAAAGGTGGACAAGTGAAGCTTGACGCTAACAAGGACGGACAGATTACTGGTGCTGACTTTATGATGCTTCGTAAGAAGTAATGAAAGCACAGCGTAAAAAAGTAATGGTTAAGGCACCTGACGGTTATCATTGGATGACCGAAGGGGGCCGTCATTACCTTATGCCTCACGAGGGGAAGTTTGTTCCCCATAAGAATGCTTCACTAGAAGCAGCCTTTAAAGTTAAGAGTAAGCACGGTTAAGCGGGTATATTAATCTGTTCCTGCCCCTCTATCTTCCTATAGTATTTTTGTACTAGTAGCCTTGCCTTTTGGGTCAAGGCGTACCGTACCTTGTATTTCCACTTACTCTCATTAAAGATGGCTTCCTCATAACTAGTGGGGGACAGCCTATCGTAATACTTATAGATGTAGTCCTTACGCTGTAGTGGATACATTAGTCGCTGGGCAAGCTTTATCCTATTGTAAAAATATGCTTCAGAGATGTGGTCCATCGTGAAGAACTCATAGTCATAGATGAACAGCATAAAGTTGAGTTCAGATTCGCTAACGTCATAGTTTCCTACGACATCCCTAGTTGCTAAGCGTAAATACTTAAGGTAGCCTTTGTTCAGCCAAAGCTCTTTACGCATCTTGAAATCACGAAACTTACCCTTTTGTGGTCGCTTCTTCATTTTTATTAAATTTGCATAGAATACAAAGATACTCAAATGGCAACTCTTTCTGGAAATAAGATAAAAGACACTTACCCATCACTACTTAAGCTAGACTCTAACGGGGCTACTACAACTATTAAGGCCGTGGAGGACGGTGCTGGTGTGGACACCGCACTCGCCCTATCTACAGATACGGTACAGGTAGATGCACTTAAGTTTAGTTCAGCGCCTACTACGGACAATGCGGAGCTTACCTCCCTGCTGGTAGATGGCAATAATAATGTAGTGAAGCGTGAGCTTAACACTGTGGCGTTCACTGGCCAAGCGCAAGTTGCTCAAGAGGTAGTTATGGGTGTTATGGAGGCTGACCAAGTATTAACAGGTTCATACCAGACACTTGTTTATGCTCCAGCAGACAACCTAAACGAGTCTCAAAGCTACCATATGGGGTATTCCCCAGCAGACCTTACGTTTGCTCCAGTAGCGGGTACCATTGAAAACAGAACAGAAACAGACATTGTAGTTCGAGTATCTATTTCATCTACAGTAGATGTAACCTCACAGCCCGCTACAATAAATTACAAGCTACAGCGATTTACGGGTGGTGCTTGGTCAGACGTAAAAGAGGTGATTCGCTCTAAAGGTTCCACAGGTATTCAAATTGATTCGTTCTGGGGTGCCTTTGTATTGGCCCCTACAGAGCAGATAAGAGTGCAGATGCTTGTAAGCACAGGTGCAGCTACCACAAAAGCTGGAACAACAACAGAATTCAGAGTAGAAACTGTAGGTAACATAATTTAATATAACTGAAAGACAGAAAGACTGCATACTAGAAGTTCAAGAGCTACTCGTAGCTATCAACGAGACCGTGAAAAAGCACGGGCTTGAAGATGAGTTCCTAGCGTGCCTTGCCGTAGGGTTCCTAGACCTAGAGACCTCATATACAGATGAAGATGGTAACGAGCGTGCTTCAATGAGCCTACTATCAACATTCTCTGTAGCAGACGAAGAGGAGCTTGACGATATGCTCTCCTACTGCGTAGAAGCATACCGTATGCAAAATGAAGAAGAGGAAAAGCCAGAAGACACCTCTAAAATAAACTACTGGCTAAACTTTGGAAGACGAGACGGAGACATCAATTAATCTCCACTTAAATTAAATAAAATGATTAGAAAGATTATCATAGGGCGAGACCCTAAGGATGCTATGGCGTATTACACAGGTATGCGTGCAGGCTCTGGAAAAATAAGCGCCATCATAGAAGATGAGGCGCATCTACACAAGTTCAGCAAAAAACGGTATCTCATATACATCGAGAACGAGGAAGGCACAATGTTATGGAAGGCTATCGACGATATGCCCTGCATCCTTGAGTTTGACCTAAACTTTGACTGATATGAAGCCACTACATCAGTTTATCGTTCACATCCCACAGAAGTTTAAGGATGAGATAAAGTTGTCCGATGAGACAACTCTGAAGCTTGTAACTAAGTTTAATGAGTTTGAGCACCGCAATAACTATGGAGAGATTGTGGCGTGCCCACGCTCAGTATCTGATGAGCACATTGGCTCCACACTATACTTTCACCACCACGTAGTACTAGAACAGCGTTATGACATCGGAGATGACCTATACTTGGTTGATTACGACCCAGAGGGAGGATATGGAAACCATAGTATCGCAATCGAAGATAAAGATGGTGATATTACTATGCTTGGTGATTGGTGTTTCGTACTACCCCCTCCTCCGCCGAAAGAGACAGCAACTGCTTCTGGTATTATTCTTGAAATCAAGGAGCAACCTAAAGAAGAAGGAGTACTACTTACCCTACCACCCGATTCGGAGTGGATTGGAGCTAGGGGTGGTGATTTGGTGGGCTACAGAAAGAATTCGGAATACGAGATGGAACTTCTTGACGGGACTAAGGTCTACCGTATGAGAACAACAGAGCT
>Ga0070750_10002363_pt1 | contig 10433 bp, 11 predicted proteins | sample VirMetDEL_Nov_24_FD_77013 | JGI IMG/M metagenome (GOLD analysis project Ga0070750, IMG submission 77013) | Aqueous microbial communities from the Delaware River and Bay under freshwater to marine salinity gradient to study organic matter... | ecosystem: Environmental > Aquatic > Marine >... | reverse complement strand
TGTTTTTTAACCGTGCAATCCATACATCATTGGTAGATTTTTGAGGAGAATAATGTTTTTTAAACGCCTCTTCGTAAACAACGCGTGTGGAGTATTCAGATCTTAGGGTTCCTATCTTACGCGGACCCATCATTTTACACCAAGCCCAAAGTGTATCGTATTTTTTTTGATAGCTGACAAAAAATCCATCTTCATACAGATAAGGATTATGATAAAGATTATTTTTTTCTTCCCCCCCCACTATCTCTGATATCTCATTTTTAACTACAGGCTTAATATGAGTATTGTATGTTTTACGAACGTCTACAAAATTATCCCAATCAGAGATCACTACAATAGCAATGAAAATAAAACCGCATAATACGAAAATACTGGTACAAAGCCACACAATTTGTCCCCCATTTGGAATACCTATAGTCCAAAAGGTTTTGCCACAATATGGACATTCATAATCGACAGAATCGAAGACTCCGGTGGTTCTATCAAATTTAATCTTGTTTTTACAGTTCTTGCATATTGTGGTTGGCATAATTACCGTGAATAATATTAATTTTAAAGTCGATTAGGTCGTCGGTTCGTAAACAGGTGTTTCCAGAACATCGTAAGTTCTGTTTTGTTCTTTTTCAAAGCAATAATAATAAACTATTTTTGTCAAACATTTTTTTGTCCGCGGTTTGCACCCCTCCCATTTTTCGGTTTAAAAAAACATTCATTTGAACAAACTACGAAAGGGGAGCGCGGCTTAAGTCTCCCGAGCCATTACCAATGTACAGTAAACGTATTGGTTGATAAGATTTATTTCATTCTTATTTAAATTACAAAAGTGAATGTTTTTGAGTTTTTTTGAAAGAATGGCGCCGCCAAAATTATTTATCTTAAAAATTTAAGTAATTTATCGCTTTCAATCAATACGAATGCATATTTTCTATCATATTATCTATAAAGCATTTAGCAATTGATTCAATTTTATTGGTTTCTGAATCTGTTAAATCTTCTGGCAGTTCATCTAATAGACTCACAATCTCATTAATTGATTGTGACTGCTCTAATTTTGCTACAACTTGATAGTAAGTATTCATTGTTCTCCTTTCCAGATCAAACTCTTCCAAACTCTTTGAAGGCTAGAACGATTCCTTTTGCTTGTAGTACAACTGTCTGTTTTTCTTAGAAGTTGATCCGCCTGTCCCATTCTGAGCAGCGGCCCTACGTATCTCCAAATTTCATCCTTATCAAACGCATTTGATATCAATCCGTCAACGATATCGTCTCCGGTTATTGTTTGGTTGGTTCTGCATACCTCAAGTAACACTGGGTACGCTTTTCTTGCATTCTGGTTTAGTTGTCTTTTCGTCATTTGTAGATATTTAAATTTTTATTTAGGTATTTAAAACAATTAGATCCATGTATTTGTCTTGCTTTATTTTGATCTCGATAAAAGTAGACGCGACAATCCGAGTGACCTTCTGGGACAGCAATGCCGCCGACTTTTGAATAGAATCTACCTAGTCTGGAGAGTCTTCTTTTGCCGCATATTGTAAAGGAATCTGTTGGTTGGTATCTTGTGATATTTCCACCTGACACGAAATCAGGATCATCTCTCACGGCAATTTTTCCCTCTACGACATCTGCCCGTTCGAAAAGAGTCTGGACGAGCTGGATGAAGTCTGTGGCAAGTCTGGGGCTGTTGTCAGAACGGGCCGTGATAAAGCCGAGAATCCTCACTGACGCGTTTTCAGGGTCTTCAGGGTCATCCGGTAGCCAACCGACGAAAGATTCGTTAGAAGCCGTCCTGAGTCTCATTATCTCCCATTTGTCGGAAACGAATCCTGAATGGCTTGGCATGATGCTGCGAACAAATCCGTGGTCTATTGTAAACGGACCCCATGCTGCGCCCTCATGCGTCCATTCGAAGCCTCCCAGAATACCTTGATCAAGTTCCTCGCAAAGACCTTTGAAAACAGTTTCCCAGTTGGGTCTTGGGTAAACTGTATCTATTGTTGAATTGATTAAAAAATTAAAACTACCTCCTTGTCGGAATGATTGACTTGCCGCAGCTCTTGCAGAAAAAAAATTCTTATCGGCTTCTTTTGCCAAACCTTTCCCAAACTCCAATGACTCCAGCATTGCGTCAATCCATTCACTCTGAGAAGGGCGACTTTCTTTAATGTCTTTTAAAGAATTAAAAATCTCATGATTAAACATTTGTTTGAATATCACGGACGGAATCATCGTTATTGATAATTACACAAGGTAAACCAAAACTTTTCACTTTTTTGTGAATATTTTCATTTCCAAGTGTATCTAATAGAAGAAGAGAATAGTCTGGGTCCAAACCCCAGCGTCGGCAGGTCCGGTGGCTTGAAAAACAGCCCGAGGAATTAACTACTCCTGATAATTGATTCTGCTAAAAAAACAAGCAAGGTTTGTGGATTAACCATTAACGCTCGCCTTGCAGTTCAATCAAAGTGATTTGATTGAAAGTTCCGAAGATGTCGAATCGGTAAAGGGAACAATTGAAGATTCTTCTGCAACGTGATGCAGATGAGGAGCCGAATGTGGAATGCGGCCACCAAGATGAATCTTTTAGGTTAACGCCTATGTCGCTAACTGGGATAACTCTAGCGGTTATTCTTTGACACAATTATTCGGCCTTGGGTTAACAAGCCCTTGCGCCTTGGAATAATTATGTCACTTCAGGGATAACTCCAGCCAAGCGAAGGTTTAAGTAACTCTTTATTACTTATTAAAGATTAAGGTATTTAAAGATTATTTATTCTACTACTTTACTAATATCTATTACATTGCCTTATTTGTAACAAAAGATAAAACTACTATCACTATTCAGAACATTATCAAATTGATAAATGATTAAAAAAGGCCGCCAACATTAAGGGCGACCAATTACAAGAATTTGTTTTGAATTAAACTAATTTTCTCAATCTTTTGAATCCAAAACTATTGTCGGCGTCAGTTTAGTAAAAGCCGTCGCATCATCATGATTTGGAGGATTTGAATAATGAATTTTCTGAATTCTTTCAGAATGTCCGCAACGATTGGTCCAGTAAGCATAATCATCGGAATATGCGATAATGTTGGAAGAAAAAGTGTGTCGGCAGATGTCAGATGGCATTTCGAATGGCAAAGTCCTTTTGAATTTTCTTAGTAGGCTTTGAGTGATATTTATTGAACCTTTATTTGGTAAACTCTCAAAAGAGTATTTCATCCAAGCTACACCAGCTGGTATTAACTCAGCCTTTCTAGCAAAAGAAAGTTTAGTTGCTTTTGTTCCATTTGAACGGTATTTTGGAATATCAATTAATATTCCATTATATTTCGAAATTTTATTCCAGTTCTGCATTTGACTCCATTCGAACCGACGAAGTTTATCTTTAACTGCATAGACTTCTGAGTCTGGCCGTAAACCAGCGAAAAGGAGCAAAGAATAGTATGGAATAAGTTTTTTAAATTCTTCTTCTTTAGCTAGATTCTGGAACAGTGTTTTTACTTGGTTATTATTCAAAATCGAAACTTCACGATTGTCATCCAACGCATAGAATTCATTTAAACTATTCCAAGGATTTACAGAAACTTGCGTATTCTTAACAATCCAGTTTCCGAATTGTGATATTTTTGCTGCCACATTCTTTTTTGTTTGTTGACTCCAATTTTGCCCTTTGTTTTTTCCTGATGATGAAATTCTAGAATCAATCACTTTAGCAACCATTTCTGAATCATCTTTGAGCGGCACCTTCTGTTGGGGTAATGGATAACATTCTTCTTGTAAAAATTTATCAATCGTTGTTTTCCACTCATTTAATGTGGATTTGGATATCGGTTTTCTCTTTTTGCGATTCGCGACAGGTGAAGATTTTTCATCTATAAACTGATCGATCATCGCAGAGATGTACGGTGCTTCTTTGACTTTTTTACGTGCTTCAATATTTTCATGAGCATGATTCAGGATATACCAAAGCATTTCCTGATCGTCGGGGGCCTTGCCGCGTTCGTCTTCAAAGACGGATCGGAATTCCATCGTGGCGTCAAGAAAGCTGATTCCAGTTTCCATGACATTGAACAGGGAGAGGTCGGAGCCGTGCTTGACGTTGATTTCGTTGATTCGGCGTTCGGACTTCTGGATTAATTCAACGTATGCGTCGTCAGCGACCGAAATGACCTTCATTGAGGACGCGACATCAATCGCGTTCAAGTGCTTCGCCCATTCCTCAGCTTCTACCTGCAGTCTGAATCTTCTCCGCTGATCACTTTTTGGTATGGTTTTTCTCCTAAGATCAACTCGCCAATAGCTTGACCCCGTGGAGTTGTCCCGGTAAATTCTGGCCTTGCCGATCCGGTAGTTGTCTGTATGCTGTTTTGGCACGGTCGATTTCCTGATGTGATTGGATTCGTCGCTTGGTGCGGCTAGTCCTAGCTTATGGGATTCTTGGACTACGGCAATTAAATTTGTCCCAAAATTGTCCCAATCGGTTTGAGGCTCTGGAATTAAAATTCAGGCCAAAAACAGCAAAAACATTAGGAAAAACCGCAAACGGAGAGATGGCTGAGTGGACGAAAGCGCCGGTTTGCTAAACTTTTGTCTTATTTTCTACTTTCTGTAAGTTCCCTAATAAAAACAGCTTACAGATTCTTCTGATTTTCTCAATTGGACTAAATTCTGGCTCAAAAGGGCAAATTTCGCGTAATTTTTGTCCCAAAATTGTCCCAAGTTTTTTGCCAGCAACATCTCTTGATCATCTCATCGGGCGGAACGGAGGGTTTCTCAGATTGGGCACTGGACGCACATGGGATTGCAAGGATTAGGAGAGGTGAAAGGAGCTTGCTCATGGTTGTGGGTGTTAGATTGGTGCGGTCTAAATCGCTACTTCCTCACTGCGCGAACTCGAAAGAACCGTTTGGTTGTCGATGTCCCATATTCGCCGGGGCTTGCTGCGGTCCAATTGATCAGGTCTTCGCTCTGTTCCAGCTTGATTTCGACGGGGCCAGCATTGTCTGCGGGGACGACTACGGAAGTGGAAGGGACAGTTGATTCCTCTGTGGGCAGGGTGATGATTTGGTAGGTCATTCTGCTGCGGTAACCGACGTTGCCCTTGTTGACCAGCAATTCTACTTTGCCGGGGCCAACGAAGATTTCTTGGTCGGTTTTTCCAATCTGGTTATATTGATATGGATTGTTTGATCGATTTTCCTCCTGAACCCAGTCTCTAAAGTTGCGTTGGTCGATCTGCGTTCCGTCTGATTCTTGGAAAAACATATAGGTGTTCACCGTGGCTCTTGCCCTCCATGTCAGAAGAACGAACACCTGATTGGTCGCAAGAGTGATCGATTCCCTGCCGTCTTCTGTTGCGGTCGCGTAAGCAACCATCTGCTTGAACTCGATCTTTGCTCCCTGTGGTATCGGGAATGAAGATTGTGCGGAAGCAGATGTTACGAAGACGAGGGCGGCAAGGATGGTGAGGAAAGATATTTTTGATTGCATGGTGTGGATTTTCAGTATGTTGCGAGTGAGTTCAAGTGGAAACTAGGCTGTTGGCAAGAATAATGCCAAGATTTTAGGAAAAAGTCTGGATGAACCTCTGGGGACAGAGAAGCGGTGGTCCCCGATTTACACTTCCACGTGTGCAAAAACCCCCCGGTCTGACGAGTCTCAAAAACACCAGTAAAAGCCGCGATTCTGGCCCTCCTCTTTCGATGTACAAAAAAAAAATGATTTTTGTACAAAAACACTTGTACTCATCCAGCTTTGTACTAAGCTTTTGTTCATGATTAACAAGATCAAAGAACAATTGAGTGGAACAAACAAAAACTACGCCGTCCGTTATTGCCCAGATAAAACTCAGTCGAAATCAAATGCCGCTGTTCTTACGTACATTGTCACTTTGAATTCCCAATCGCTTTGGATGACGAGCAAGAAAAATTGGGTTCTTACTGGTTATGCGGTCAATAGAGAGTTTCCAAGGTGCTTTCGGGTAGATCGTATTGAAGGTATTTTTGAAATTGATTAACAACAGGGGGGGGCGAAAGCCCCCCAAAATCTCCTCTTAATTATGAAAGCAGCAATTTATGTCCGTGTCTCTGTTGATAAATCATCACAAACAACAATCCAACAAGTAGATGAACTAAAAAAGTACTGCGATACGCGCGGTTGGGAAAACTATGACGTTTTTGAGGATCGAATTAGTGGCGGTAAGAGTCAGCGTGAGGGATTGGACGCCATGTTAAAGGGCATTAGAAAGAACAAGTACAAGGCTGTTCTTATTTCGAAAGTTGACCGTCTTGCCAGATCTATGGCGCATTTTACAATGCTTGTTGATGAATTTAAAAAGTACGGTGTTGCTTTAATTATTCCAAGCCAAGGGATAACAACAGAGACCGACAATCCTGCTTCGCAAATGCTCATACAAATGCTTGCCGTTCTTGGTGAGTTTGAACGGAATTTAGCAAGTGAAAGGATCAAGCTTAAACTCGACTATCTAAAGTGCAAAGGCGTCAAGCTGGGGCGTCCAAAAAAGATCGATGACAAAAAAGCCAAGGTTAAAAAATTGAGAGATGAAGGTTTGTCCCTTCGGGCAATTGCAGAAAAAACCAAGATATCCGTAGGATCAGTTCGTAACTGCTTAAAGGCATGAAAAAAGCCCAGCCTTTTCGGCTGGGCTTCACAAGATTTTGTTTTTGGTTTCTATTTCTTATTTAAAAACTCAAGCTTTAACGAACTTGGAAGCGGCACCTTGACCTACGATCTTAACTTTCTTTGATTTGATTAGGGACTGTTTAAAAATTTCGTATTTTTGTATGTTAATACGATACGTTTCTTTATCAAAACCAATTCCCTCAAGCATTGATGACTTTGATACCGGATCTTTACTCTTTTGAATAAAAGATACTGCTAATTCCAACTTCTCTTGTAACGGCGCGGTGTCGTTACCAGTTCCAGAAGTCAGGTCGAACAACGGCTTGTCTGATTTTTGTTTTTTAGCCTTGGGCTTGTCGTCTGATGTATTTTCAGCTTTGGCGGCAGCAAAACCAGCTTCATATCCAGCCAACCACGCAGGATCTTTGGCAAGATTCTTCGCTTCTGATAAAGCTTTCAGCTTTTCTTGGAGTTCACGTTCTTCATTTTCTAGACTTGCTAGAAGTTTTTGTTGGGCGTTTTCTGTATTGTTCATTTTCTGGTCTCCACTTTATCAATCTTTTCGAACTATGTATTCGATTGTATTGTTATCCGCTCTGAGAATGTCAATTGCAAGTTATTTCAAACTTATTTTAACGGATTGAGCGATAATTTACCCGTTAAAAATCCAATCATCCACTGACCATCAGTAGATGAATTCAGTAGAAATGCGTTTGAATTGCTCAGTATTAAATCAGGTTTGTCCTGATCTACTCGAAGACACCACACCACATGCTCGCTGTTATTACGCTGTTTTTCAGCTAAAACCCATTTCGTGGAGGCTGGGACAGCAAAGTTTCCCCTACTACCTGTTCGCACCACTTTTGATGCGGTATTACCCAGCACATCCCAAAAATCGACAGCTGCATTTGAATAAATATTTTCAATTATTTTCGCTAAACTTTTTTGAATCAATTCCGCTCTTTCGCTTTTAGCTGAAGTCAGCTTGCCATTAAAGTGTTCCGACTGTAAGGCCACATATACAGATTTCAATTTTTTTATTTCATCTCCCCCTTCTTGGAAACTGGTCAATTCAGTTTCAAGCTTGCTTAAAGTCAGCCTATTTTCAGCGTTATCCGAACTCCACGAATCATAGTCTTTTATCGAATAACGATTTTTCCACGGTATTAATGATTTCTCTTTTTCTGATTTCTTAACCTCCAATAAATTTTCAATTTGATTCAATGTATTTTTAAGATTTTTATATTTATTAAAATTTGCGATTATAAAACCGCTTATACTCGAATTCCCTTGAAGACTTTTCTCAATATTTTGCAAAACGTAATGTTCATCAAGTTTTTGTGAGCGTTCATTCTTTTTTGCAACACCAGCCACAAACAAATCAGAATACTCAAGTTGGAAGGTTTTTAATGTATGATAATCGAAAACATGTTTAAAAAAGTTTGTTTTTTCTAATTTTTTAACTTTTAAGTTTTCATTAACTATAACCGAATTAATGCTGGCTAGTGATTCGGTGTTTAAAGTATCTATTTCTTTTTCAAGTTGTTCTATCTGTTTTTCATACTCAACAACTGCATCGTCAAATGGTTTAACTATATTTTTGTAGCTATCTTCAATGGCCGGAATCGCTGCTGCAGATTCCTCGTAATCTTTAATTTGTTTTGTGATCGAAATGATTTTTTCTTGGGCGATTTTGTTAGCGTATAAAACGGCTTTGGCAATCTGATCTTCACGTTCTTTTTTTAGTGCAATTATTTCGTCATCAATTTTTCTTAAATCCTCAATATCTTTTGGATCTGTAATATTAGTGGAAACATTATTTAAAATCACACGATGCTTTCCTATCCATTCCGCCAAAATCGGTGGCAAATCGTTCGTAAAACATACAATACCCATATCAGCCATGTACTTAACGTCGTCGGATTTCATGACAAGGAACGCTTCGCCGTTGCGATAGGTTAGCGACACCGCTTGTTTAATGTCATTTAGTAGCTTGACTGACTCTGCTGATTCCTTCGAAGCCTCAATTGCCGCGATGATCTCCTTATTTCGATTGTTATCGCAACCTGATAGCGCAACCGCAAAAGTAGCTGCTAGTAACGTGAAAAAAAGTATGTGAGTTTTCATTGTTGAAGACAATTTACCAATCAGATTAATCAATTAAACATTTGCTATTCTGGTGAGATATTTAATTCTACTTTTCGTAACGCTTCCACGTAGTTTTTCTCAATAGAATTTAATTCATAGAGGAAAGTTGATGCGCTTACTTCTGCGTAGAGCAAATTATCGACGGCTATGCAAGCATCAGCTAAATCTACCATTGCTGAATGCTGTTGTTGCTCGGATGAATCTGGTTTCATATTTCTGATGCTGTTTTTTAAATGCACAACAAAAGAAGTGTTAGTTTTTTGAGGAGGAGAATAATGTTCTTTAAAAAACTCTTCGTAAGCAACGCGTTTAGAGTATTCAGATCTTAGACCTTCTATCTTCACCGGAACCAACAATTCACACTTAGCCCAAACTGTATCGTATTTTTTTTGATAGCTGACAAAAAATCCATCTTCATACAGATAAGGATTATTTTTTTCTTCCCCCCCCTCTATCTCTGATATCTCATTTTTATCTACAGACTTATCTACAAATTCTTCATAGATCCATACGCCAGCAACCAAAACAAAAAAAGATACGAGGAAGATAATGCCGCAATACCCATCATACCGAAATATTTTGCCACAATATGGACATTCATAATCGACAGAAAAGAAGTTATCATCATCAAACTCAAACTCCTTATTACATTTCTTGCAAATTGTACTATCCATAATTACCGTGAATAATATAAATTCTCAGGTCGATTAGGTCGTCGTTTCGTAAACAGGTGATACCGAAACATCGTAAGTCCTGAACTGTTTTTTTCAAAGCAATAATAATAAACGAATTTTGTCAAACATTTTTTAGTCCGCGGATTTGGCGACCACCCTATTTTTCTTTATTAAAAAACATTCATTTGAACAAACTACGGAAGGGGATCGCGGCTGCAATCTCACCAGATAGCACAAATGACCAGTAAACATATGGTCTTAAAAGAGATCTTTGTGATATAGAAAAATTGCAGTTTTTACGGATTTTGCGGCATAGCGGCGGTGCAAATTTTATTTATTTAAAAATATTTGTGCCGGGGCGGTCTTACATCAATATGTCTGCAAATTTTCAATCATATTATCCATAAATGTTTTCGCAATTGTCTTGATTCTACTGGATTCACTGTCAGAAAGGTCTAATGGCATTTGTTCAAGAAGACTTACAATTTCATGAATTGATTGAGTCTGTTCAAGTCTTGCGACAAATTGATAGTAGTCGTTCATTGTTGTTCTCCTCTCCAGATTAAACTTTTCCAAACTCTCTGTAATGAGCTTCTATTTCGTTTTGAAGTGACGCATTTTTCTGTTTTAGTAATGAGATTTTCAGCCTGAGCAATCCGGATCAGCGGTCCTGTGTATTTGTACACATCCTCATTGGGATATCCGTTGGATATCAGAGCATTAACTATGTCGTCACCACTAATTGTTTGGTTGGATCTGCAAACTTGCAGTAAAACTGGGTAGGCTTTACGGGCGGGTTGTTGGAGTTGTCTTTTCGTCATTTGTATATATTTAAAGTTTTATTTAAAAATTTAAAACAATTCGGTCCATGTATTTGAATTGCTTTATTTTGATCTCGGTAAAAGAAGGCGCGGCAATCCGATTTACCTTCTGGAACAACCACGCCGCCAATTCTGGAGTAGAAT
>Ga0070750_10002360_pt1 | contig 10434 bp, 12 predicted proteins | sample VirMetDEL_Nov_24_FD_77013 | JGI IMG/M metagenome (GOLD analysis project Ga0070750, IMG submission 77013) | Aqueous microbial communities from the Delaware River and Bay under freshwater to marine salinity gradient to study organic matter... | ecosystem: Environmental > Aquatic > Marine >... | reverse complement strand
TATGTGGCGGATCCCACAGCGGTTGCGTGCCAAGGGGTTGCAGTTACGTAACTAGATTGAAATGAGAATTTAGTGTATTCCGAAGCATTCCCGGGATCGTGAATAGTAATCTCATAGGTTCCACCCTCTGTAGAAACATTACTCGAGCCAGCAGGTGTTAATTCAATGCGTGCATCGGCCTCATCGTATGCACCGGCAAAAGACCCAGCGTAGTACCCAAGAGCTGCCCACCCGTAATCGCTAGCCCCTGTTTTATATGTAGGAGTTGCTCCAGTACCTATAACAACATCTATGTCAGTACCGTCGGTTGCGGGGACCAGGTTGGTACACACCACGTGATAATCATAACCGGCGGCAAGTCCTGTGAAATCAATAGAGGCATCAGATGAAACCACTGTTCCTGAGATGTACTCCCAAGCACCACCAGCGGCTGTAACAAAACTAAGCACACCAGATCCATTGGTTTTAATAACTTGATCGGCTGACCCATCAGCGTCCGGGAATTGAAGTTCCCCATCACCTAGCTTTATGGTACCAGTCCCCTGACCCTTTAGCCGTAAATCGACATTAGTGTCATCTCCTGCAGCCTGTATTACCGGCATGTTACCCGAGTCTGCATTAATAAAGTTCACATGGTTAACTGCACTGGTTGTAGCTGTGTGTGTAATGACCTCATTACCATTAGTATCTACAATATCATTACCATTCAGGTCAAGGTCTCCCCCTAACTGAGGTGTAGTATCCTCCACAACATTAGATATACCAGCTATCCCGGCAGCTGGGTTCCCAATATATGATGGTCTCTCGTCTGTGATAAGTGAGTTAGTTATACTAGTAGTACTTGTAGCTAAGGCTACCTGACATATGGTTATCTTACCGGCCGTAACTGCAGGGGCTGTAGGTGATGCATCCTCAGTTCCGGTAATTACAGAAACTGTTCCTGAGGTGTCAACTACCACCCTATCGATCCTTGGATTAGTAGATGGAGCTGTAATAGTTCCAGTACTCTGAGCAGCTACATCTACGGGTGCATTACCTGGGCCATCCCACAGAACTCCAGCCTCTAATCTAACAGTCATATCTGGGCTTGATTGTTCATGTCCTTGAAATAAAGATCCTGAGGCCCGTTCATAGGTCTCGAATCCATTGTCTATGTTTGCTTTATAGGCGGAGGCAGACTGTGAAGTATTATCCGGCCTAGTGTACTTATCTTGAGTCATATTACTCTCCTTCTTATGGTTCACTATCTACAGTAATGGTATAATCCGTTATGTTCGGCACACCCTCTGTAGTATCTATTTTTATTTTAACTTGTACATATCTTATTCCTTCATACTCACCAACACCACTAAATGGTACAAACTTATCTAATGCCATTGTTGCTGAGTCAATAACCGACTTACCTTGGGTAGTATCGGTTGATAACTTTATTTTAAAATACCTTGCTGAGAATTGCCCAGATGCCCAGGACTCAAATCCGTCGTAGGCTCCTGCTGCCAGCTTATAGTCTAAGGATGCGGTCACATTTGATATACCAGAGGTTTCCCCTGGGCCCAATGTGTGTACCGTGGATATCTCAAGGTTAACTATGGTGTCGGCCCCTAGGTCAAACTCAGGTGAGGTATATTCGCAAGTAGTATATGCATTCTGAACGTATTCATCGAAGGTCCCACTAACTGAAGCTAAATCTTGGCTATCTGGCACTAATTTACCTGTGTGATGCATAATCATATTACTAAACGTCCCGGCGGATTGAATGATATTAGTGTCGGACAGCGTTACGTCAGCGTTAGGGTCTGCTGCTGCTCTAGTTCGTATGAATACCTTAGGGTTAGCCACGCCAGTTGTGTCTGGCATTCTTTTACTTGAAACACTTACTGAGATTCTGGCATCCTGGTCTGCCCCTAAGTCAATCTCCGGCCACGTGTACGCGCAGTCATTAAAGAATTCCACATTGTTATTATCGAATATATCCTCAGCGGAATCTGCCTCAGTTATGGAGTCACATACGAGTGAGTTAGTGGACCCGTGGACCAACATATTGTCCAGCACTCCTGTCCAACCATCATCTGCCAGCACTAAGTCGGTATCCGTCGTAAAGGCTTTCTGAGACACCGTAATTGAAAAAAGTCCGGCAGTAGTAGACTCATTACCGGTGGTATCTATGGCCTTAATGAGGACTGTGTGATCGCCAATAGGTATTGTCGAGGTGGTCCATGTCGTGACCTTGGCCGTACGTATTAATGGCCTAGCGTCCTCCCACGATGTATTAGACTGAGGTCCTACTCGTATTTCGTAACCAGCCAAATCTATATCTGATACAGGTTCCCACTGGAAAGTCATGAATGCTCCATTCTGAACGGCATTGAAGTTAGTGACGTTAGATGGGACTGCAGTTTTACCAATAACCGTATGGCCTGTAGATGTTGTCCAGGCACTTACTACACCTAGGTTATTTCTAAATCTCACCCTTACGTCGTGAAGATCTCCATCGGATACTGGGCTAAGATATGTTTGAACAGAATCTCCAGGCAATGTTGTTGGGGAAGCAGTCCACACACTGTCTGCTGATTTCTTAAACTCGACCTCCACTCGACCACCACTGGTGACGAAGGCGTCGGCTGAGATATCCCAAGTAGTTAGTATTCTAGAGACTATGGTAGCTCCATCCTGTAGAAGTTGATCTGTACTACTATCGAGCGTTAGGCTAGAGGGAGCTGTAACGGAAGTAGCTGTAGGTAGATTAGTATTAGGAGCCGTATCGACTGTAGTCTCTTCGGATGTATCCCAACTATATACTGCTGGTGCAATTTCCCTTAAGGCTAGTTGTATAGATAAGCCCTCTTTACCAGATCCTGGTATAAATTGCCACTCTACAACCTCGAAAGACTTACCGGACCACCCAAGATCGTCATCATCCACTAGGACCGTATCTCCAACAGCGAGTTGGAAGGCCTTCATAGATGCTTGGAATGAAACGGTTACAGGCTGTCTGACTGCTAGTAGCATTATCTTAGCCAGTCTCTGCGCTGCGGCAGATGATTGTGTGAATGGTAGATCTATATCTCTCCAAATCCTCTCACCATTATCCTCAGATTTGAACACATCGCTCTTAACTGGTGGGAAATCCGAGGGCTGCCAATCGTTGTCAGGTGATATGTAAACACCCTTTATACCGTTGAATAACTCTTGTCTGCTCAATCTAGTATTAACTTGCATGCCACCTATTATATCGTCGTTGGTCAATGTAACTGAAGGTGATCTGTAGGTCCCAGTAAGTATAAAGAACTTACCATTCCTGTATGTCAGTTTGCCAGCTGTCGAGGTTAACATTCTGTTTATATTCTCTTGTAATGTGACGCTGGTTTCTATTATACCATCACACACGTATCTCTTTTCGTTACCGCCGGCAGCTAGTGGAACTAGTTCATCGCAAATATTGGCTTCAGCGTTTATATTAGTCGAGTCGTATTCTACAGATGATACACCTAATCCTAGAGGATTTTCTAGTAAGTAGTCTAGTGTACATAAAGCAGCATTATTTGTGTAACCTGTAGTAGAGGTCCTTGTGTCAAGTATGTCGTTCTTTCCCTTCATTATTACAGATATGTTTGGTACACCTTGATATACTGAACTATCCCACGTGAGTTTAGCGTATACGTAACAGATACCCCTAAGCCTGTGATTGGCTGTAAAATCATCAGGTATATTGGCTAGTAATTCCGGTAGGGTTGCCTGACTATCAGACCCCAGGCTAGTGAAGACTTGGGCTTTACCTGCATAATCTCCAGATGTGATCTCTCCAGTGGACTTATTCCACGGTAACTCTGTCTCGTTGAAGAATACTGACTCAATCTCTTCACACTGATGAGACGCTAGGGCCACCACTAGGTGAAGATGCTTATTATTATTCGTTGTAGACATATAAACTACGGGTCCGGCCTTCTTAACTCTTCCATAAACGATTTGTCGACCAGTTATAGCCTGTCTCACCATTTGCGTAAGGCCAGCATCCTTTAGTCCCGGTGCTTCCGGTTTCTTTGAGAATAGAGATTGAACGGCACCAAGCAGTACATTGGTGATCAAGTTGGCTAAAAAGCCACCACCAAGGATACCCCCTAAGAATCCTCCTCCTCCTAATAATCCGACTAACGGCGCTATAAATCCCATTAAATATACCTTAATACCAGTGTTATATTGTACTTATTGACTGGACTTAATATAAGACCATCATTTTTATGTATAAGGGCTAGCTTATCACCAACACATATACTGCATACATATTCATCATCTACTTTAATAACACACACATCTCCCCTACCTGGGACTCCTTCTATTACGGTAGCTCCTGTATCGGTGCCTATCGTCCGCACTACGGCGGTTAACCCTTTATTGTACCCACCTATTCCAGTATACTTCTTTATGGCTGCCATTGCCTCTTCTTGGGTACTGTATGGCAATCTAAACTCTTTGTATGGATCTATGTCAGTCATAGACGTTATAGCCCCACATATGAAGGTGCAACAATCGAAGGTTCCCCAATTTAACTGCTTCCCTTTACAATATTCTAAATACTCTAGGAGCTTCTCCCACCAATCAACTCTTTTAAGCATTATCCCCCACCCCACTTAATCTCTACGTCTTGTAATCCTGCAACAAACTCAAGTCCAACATCTCCAGGAAATAAATCCTGCTGATCCTGATCTGTATATCTACGCTCCCTAGACTTCTGTAATTCTATTAATCTATTCTCTGCTGTAATCGATATAGATGAGTTAGGAGAGCCCTTATTGATAGTTGGTACATCTAAGAACCCCTTAAATACATCATCTGCAACATCCACAAGCGTTTCACTCGAATCAAATAGAGCCAAGTGGCATGAAACAGTTTTACCTTGTCTAGCGTCGTTTAAAGCAGTTGCAATCAATGAACTAGGTATTCCTGTAAGTGTTAGTGTTATTCCATTAGCTTCCACATTAGCTGTTTCAGTCACCTCACTCACACCACCTAGATGCCCAACACCTTGGTATGTATTACTGTTATACACAAAATCTCCATAACCAGTCCATAGGTATATGGTTGAGTCTGCTAGGCTTATATCTACCAACAATGCTGGATATATAACCGCGGCGTCCGCTGCTCCTGAAAATGATGCACTAACATTTCTAGCCATTAGATGGCCTCCACTGCTGAGAATGATACCGTATAGTGACTTAAGCTATCAGCTGACCAACCAGACACTGGAGTCTTTAGCCTAAAAGTACCTGTTGTATTGGTAACTATAATTGATGCCCCATCACTTGGTGCAGTCTTTACGCTAGGGTACAATGTTAGTGTAGCGTTACCAGACCCGTCACTTGTAACGTCAGTCAATGATTTGTAAAGCTTCGTACCTATTTGAACGTAATCTCCAGTCTTTAGGACTGCTTCACTGAGATTCCACCCATCTGTTATAAGATCCTGACCAGTTTGGGATGCTCCGTTAACTAGTGGGGTTCCTCCTCCAGTTCCTCTCGGTGTAGCCCCGTCTGGATCTCCTATATTAAATGTACCCTCATGGCCGTTTAACTTGGCCAGAAAGCTTATCCACTCTTCTGCGTCGGCCCTAGTCATAGTAGGCAGTGTAACTTCTATTTCCCACCACTGACCTGGGAACACAGTTACCTGCTGCTGACCAGTGAATGGTGAGGAGTTAAAGGCCGAAGCATTAACCATCTTGAACTTAACAGACTTAATTGCTGGGCTCGAAGGTATGCTAATAGGGAAACTAATAGCCATTATCCACTTCTCCTTGTTATAAATTTCTTATCACCTCGCTGCATCCTGCTAGAGACTGCATTTACTGAGGCACTAACTATATCTGGTATAGATTGCTGTATACGTTCTTGAATCTGATCATCTACACCTACAAATATTGGTTGAACGTTGATAGTAGGGCTGCTTCCACCCACACCTGCTCCGTTCGGTATAACTGTTCCGGCAGAGTCAGGTACAAATAATTCAGGTCCCTTCTCTCCCACTACCGATACTTTATTTAGGGGAGGTCGTCCACCATCGGCGAATAAACCACCAAATAGTCCTCCAAGGCCTCCGCCTCCTCCACCGCCAAATATACTTCCGAAGATTCCGCCAAGTCCACCACCTCCGCCGCCTCCTCCGAAGCTTCCAAGTAGGCTGCTAAAGATTCCACCTAAACCTCCACCACCGCCGCCGCCAAGCTTAGACAGTAATCCACTGAATATACCACCTATGGAGTTACTCATGTTGTTCATACTACTTGTTGTATCTTTATTTAACTTTTCAAAGGCATCAGAAGTCTCTGCCGTAGCGCTTTCGGCCTTGCTTACCATGTTTTCATCTAAGCGACCCATGTGCTCACCTATCTGGTCCACCATATCAGGTATCCAAGAGTTACCTACCACTTGATCGTATAGCCACCTAAATCCATCTTCTACACCTTTAACGGCTCCTGCTGCTGCATTCTTCATCTTCTCGAATCCATCGACGGCATACTTCTGAATAGCGGCTCCTAAATCTTTTATGACCTGGACGACCTGGTTAACAACCTGTACCACATATATCAACTTTTCTATCACTACATTAAGAATAGGTAGGAATACTTCCCCTAATTCAGCTGCCAGGAGCGTTAGGTTATCTTTTAATGTAGACCATCGCCCTGCCAGAGTCTCACTTTGAGTCTGCATCATATTAAAGAAGGGTCCACCTGACTCTGTCATGGTGGCAAATGCCTGATTAATTACCTCAGCTGATAACTTACCTTGTGAGGCTAGGTCAAATACTTCTTCTTTAGTTACATTTAATTGATCAGCTAGGACCTGTAGTATCGGAATACCCCTATCTGAGAGTTGTAATAATTCTTCCGTGTAGGCACGGCCCTTGTTCTGTACCTTGGCAAATATCTGTGCCATCTGATCCAACGGTATATTAGCCCCAGCGGCTATATCACCCAGTACCTGTAGTTGTCCTTGTAGTTCTTCTGTAGATGTTCCAGCAGCGATTAACTGACGGGCAGCTCCGGATATACCTTCTAGTTGGAATGGGGTCCTAGCACTAAACTCTATAAGACCTTTGAGTGTACGTTCGGCCTCTTCAGCTGAACCTAGTAATGCTGTAAAGCTTACCCTTAATGTCTCCATATTGGAGGCTGCTGATATAGCTGCCTTACCTATACCTAGTACACCGGCTATAATGGCAATAGCCCCAAGGGACTTGGATACTGTGGCAAATGCTGCACGCATCTTTCCTGCAGCTCCCTGCACCTGAGTAACTGATTTATTAAGATCTCTCTTAAGATTATCAGCCTTAGCCCTTATATTGATGATCGCTTCCCCTAATTGGGATGAAAAAGCCATTAGTTGTCCTTACGTTTCTTAGTCTTTGGTCTTGTATTGAGGAAGTCCTTTATATCGTCCCTCTTCTTATCGTCCATAGCACCATCTGGTTTGATAATGCTGTTTAACTTGGGGAACTTCTTAGGCTGATGATACCCTATGGAATTCAGTTGTGCATTCCACCAGGCGTCCGCCATGTGATGATCTCTAAGTTGTTTGTAACCTTTAAGCGCCAGGGAGAACTCATAGTAGGTCATATTCCAGAACTCATCCGGTGACATGTGAAGCACTCCATATGCCATGGATTGTATGTAATCCCAGTTTATGTCAGAAGAATCTTCTTCCTCCCCATCTACTTTTTTCCCTTGGGCTTCTCTCCTCCACCTAGACTCTTAGAAATACAATCAGATAAGCTAACTAATACATCGGATAGGTCAGCGTCAAAGCTGCCAACTTGCTCCTCAGTTAGGTCCTTATCTTCATGCCTAAGTGCTAAGCACAATATAGATCGGATCAACTTAATGTCCATCTTATCTAGATCTGCTAGAATCTCTAGAAGAGGCTTACCCTCATTCATATCTTGTAACTGGGCGAAATCGTTAAGAGTTAATTTTAAAACTCTCTTACGTCCACCTAATTCAATACTTACTTGTCCACGCTTACTATTAGTCATAACCCGCCTCCTTGTTTATTATAGTCCTGCTGACCATGTTCCAGATATTTGAAATGATGCTGTTACATTGGCTACATCCATATCGGGATGTGATCTATTTAAAGACACAACAAATGCAGTAGCAGATGCCACAAACGCTCCGTTTCTATATCTCTCTAGGGTGACTGATGTCTGAGCTTCCATAGCTGCAGATAGATCATCCCATGCAGAATCATTATTTATATATAAACCTTCTAAGTCTATTGTATGTGTAGTTCGTCCAGCTATAAAGGTCGACTCAGCATCTCCCTTGGCGGACGTATCTATTACGGTCATTTCCGCATTCATTGAGACATTACGTTCTCCACCTACTTGCTTACCGCCGACGTAGATTACAACATCATCTCCATTTTCACCACTAGCCATTATAAATCTCCTTGTTAGCCAATTGAATCATTAATTTTTATTACTGCTACTGTAACACCAGTTTCTGCAGTATAAGTTATTTGACAATTTCCACTTGCATCGTTAAACGCGTCCACTGGAAATGGTCCTAAGAATCTTTCGCCTGTAGTAGCAGGAACAGAAACTGATGCATTGGATTTGGTTAGGTTACCAAAACCCCTCTTAGGTACGGAGGTATTCTGTGCAGTCACTGTTACGGTACGGGCGGAAGCATTAGTATTCTTTATATGTAGAACTATACGACCATCATTAGCAAACTGATCTCCACCAGATGCTGCTGAATTATATGTGGCGGCTAAGCCATCTTCGTCGCTAGATTCTACTGTAAATGTAGCCATAAATATCTCCTTAACATGTTAATGTAAACTCTACTGTTAGTTCCGCCGTTTTCATATGTTCGTCAAATCTACCTTCTACAGGGCCGTTGACTTCTGTCACTATATTTGTCCATCCTGTCACGGTTAGTGCAACTCTATGTAAAAGTGTCCTAACTCTCTCAGCAACAGTGATTGGATCGTCGTTTACAGATGTAATTATATCAAAATCCACTGTAATAACTCTCATTGTGGTGGACTTACTATCAAAGTTAGTATCAGCTACTATACTATATTGAACTAGAGGCACTTCCATGTCCTCTGGAATCCTATAACCGTCCACTATGGCTGCTTCAGTTCTGTATGTAGCAAGCGCTGTCGTAAGGGTACCGTCGGCATTCAATGTATCAAATATAGCCTGTCTTAGTGCGTCCATTAGTCCCTCATCATTTTAATTATCTTAGCCCTATTCTTTAGAATAGCTGGCCTTAAGAATGGTCTCTTTGTACCATCCCTTATACCTTTCTCCTCCAATAATGGAGCGTACCTGTCTGCTGGACCCTTCCTAACACCTATAGATCCGATCGTATCTCCGGAGTCTTTGGTAACTTGAGTACTAACATTGGCCCTTAAGGTTCCTGTCCTGACTCTCGGAGGTTCTCCTGGCCTAGAAGGAGTATTTCCTGATAGATTACCCTTACTTATAGACAGTTTAACCGACTTCTCTAGCATTAACACGATCCTGGCCATAGTCCGCTTCATGTGGTTATTCAGTTTTCGTATATAACCATTGGCATCGATGTTAAATATAAAGTCTTTACTCATACAACACGATTCCTGTATCTAGCTAGTAATGTTCTTTCTTCAGGTGTAAGCATTCCCATAAAAGCTGCCTTAGACTCTGATACGTCAACCATATCCGGCTGAGTCCATCTACCCTTGTTATTAGAACTAGGTAGTACCTTTAAGTGTCTTCCAATCAGTTGGTACGTAACCCATTTAATTACTTCTGGCACAGCGGCATAGCCTGAAGCGTATACTACTGAGAATCTTTGCTTACCGGCGGCCCAAGATGTCTGATTTGGGAAAGTAAGTACACTGTTCTTTCTATATATCATACCCTCTGCTAGATAAGTGTCATAATCCGTAGTAGATACTGCAGTGCTGTCCTCTAGGTCTGTAATAGATGTAACTGATATGATAGGGGCCTTTGTGGTAAATAAGAACTCTAACCCACCATCTATCTTGTCTGTTACTGAGGTACTAGAAAAGTGCGTATTACAGTAATCTTCGATGAATTCGCTGACGAGGTCGATCAGCTCATCGATTAATGTGTCGTGAGTAGATCCAGATAAACCTAAGTAGGTCTTTACCTCTGCGGCTGTCACTAAGTCAGTTGATGCTGCCATTTCTATTACACTCCTGTGAAAATCATTATATTTAGTTATATTCCTGTGGAAATACTGATTATACCAGTACTTTCAGAGAAACATAACGAGGACCCGAAGGTCCCCGGCTCTCTCGGCGGGAAGAGAGCAAATCTTACTCCTAAGCCATTAGGTTGATACCTAAGTGTCTTGGGTGTCCGCGTAGTAAACATACACTAGTGATAACACCAGTAGCTCCAGCTGAAGATTCAGTGATGATAGCT